>ENA-UZWZ01007811-UZWZ01007811.1-metagenome-genome-assembly--contig:-Day-4-25m-contig-7811_pt1 | contig 54077 bp, 42 predicted proteins | sample MGYA00260346_ERZ794906 | MGnify/ENA metagenome assembly ERZ794906 | reverse complement strand
CACCGTATCCTTCTACAAGTGCCTCAGCAGCGGCATAATCGCCTTCTGACTTAATTCGTTGTATTTCTTTTAGCAACTCACCAAAAATCACTCTTAGTTTAGGATAATCATTTACTACAAAATACGTTTTTCCATACACAACTTTTTTCTCAACAACATTGTCTTCTAAGCCTTTTTCATATGCCCAACTAGCATTTAGTTGTCTGTTTCTCATATGATCTTCTTCAATATTTTCACCTTCATCCAATCTTCTTAGTTGCAACATCATGCCATTTGCAATGTAGCCATCGTATTCAGCCATACCAACATCCAGACTTGGCATTAACCCTAATTCCACTAATTTATTATCATAAATGTAGTACAATGCAACTAGGTCAGCTCTTGCTTCTTCTAGGGTGTTGCTATAGCTTTTAAGTGTTTCTTTTGGAGTACCAATTCCATCATTAATTTTACCAGATGCGTGGCCAATTACCTCGTGCATTGCAGTATGCATTTTACTAGATAGTTTTCCGTGTTCTTTAATTCTGGCCTTTACGTTTTCATCCAAGTAAAACTCGTTTACAGAACTTCCACCACCAGCAGAGTTATAAGCTTCAACAATATTTCCCAAACTAATTGATTTCGACCCATGTGTACTTCTTATCCAGTTACTGTTTGGAAGGTTTATACCTATTGGAGTTGCAGGGGCAGCATCTCCAGCTTCCATTGCAGCATTTATTACTCTGTAACTAACACCCACAACATTTTCTTTCTTGTGCTCATCCATAATAGAACTATTATCTTCAAAATATTGAGCATTTTCACTAAGTACTGCCATTCTTTTAGAAGCCTCCATATCGTTTACCTGAATAACACCTTCAAATGCACCTTTATAACCAATTGCATCACCATACACTTCTATAAATCCAAGAATAAAGTCAATATCTCCTTCTGTGCTATTAACCCAATTAATGTTGGTTTTGTCCCACTGATTAAGGTCTCCAGTTCTAAAGTATTCAATTAACATACCTATGTGATTCGCTTGAGCCTCGTTTTCTGCTACTCCTTTAGCTTTTTCTAACCAGCCAATCATTGCATCCATAGCTCCACCATACAAACCACCAGATTTATAAGTTAAATCCACCAAATTACCATTTTGCTTTACTAGTCTAGAGTTTAAACCATATTCTATAGGTTCTTTCTCTCCTGTTGTGCCCATAGCTTTATAGTGAGCAACAGCTTCTTCTTCTCCTACTCCTTCTCCATAATAGTTATTTGCAGAAAGTGCTACTTTATCTACTCCTTTATCTTTAATTACTTTTTTATTGTCAACACTTTCATCAAATAGAACTGGAGTAAGTTTAGTAATCATTTCTTCAGCAGTTTCTCCTTCAAGAGTAGGCCACTCAGCACCTTCACAATTTGCAATTAAATCAGCAAAATACTCTTGCGAAAAATCTGGTAAAAACTTTTTCTCAGCATAGTGGTGATGTATTCCATTACTAAACCAAACTCTTTTTAAGTAAACCATAAAGTTATCCCAATCTTCGGTAGACTTGTCTCCACTATAATTGTTATATATCGCTTCTAGCGTTCTTTTTATTTGGATATTATGCTTATAGTTTTGAGCATAAATAATTTCTCTTCCACTTAAAGCTGCTTGAGACAGATAGTACACTAATTCTTTCTGCTTCGTTGTTAAATCCTCAACTCCTGAGGCATCATAATTTAAAATCTTTAAATCAGCAAAACGATTGGGGTCTTTTTCTTCAGCTGTAGCTGCATTTCCTGACCCTGGATTAGATTGATTATTGCAAGCAAACAGTGCTAATGCAATGAGTAATAATATTGAAAATTTTTTCATCTTTTTATTTCAGAATTGCGAAGTTAATTAAGTTTAAACAAACCCTAAAGAACAAATAAAGATTAAGGCTACTTCTTTTGTTGCTAAGAAAGATATAAAAAGAAGATTAAATTTTTGTCAAACCCCAAACTTCTGTTTTAAACCATCAAGGTCTGCAACAACTTTATCGTTTAGAGGTATCCCATCTTTTAAACGTGTTTTTTCTATTCTGTATTCTTTTTCTCCAGGTACATAAACCTCCTGATTTGGATCCATTCTTTCAGCAGCTTTAAAAGAATCTATCCAATGATCCATTTCTGCTTTAAACTCTTCTTTATCTCTAAAACCCTCCACTTCCATAGCACCAACAAAATGACCTAATCCTTGACCTGGTAAATTTGGTAGCATTGGTAAAAAACTAACGAAAGGTGGCACCCACTTGCCATAGTTTGCACCAGACAAAACGCCAGTCATTACATCAACTAAACTGCCTAAAGCATAACCTTTGTGGCTACTTAACTCCTCCAAACTTCCTAAAGGTGTAAGCATTCCTCCATCTTTTAACTCATCTATATTTCTACTCGGTACTCCATTTTTATCTACCATCCAACCAAGAGGTATCTCTTTCTCCTCTCTTCTTGCAATTTCTATTTTACCTCTTGCAACAGATGCAGTAGCTAAATCTATAACCAAAGGCTTGTTTTTGGCGGTTGGAAATGCATAAGCAATAGGGTTTGTGCCAAGCATTGCTTGTTTGCTATGCGTTGGTGGAATAAAAGGAGTTGCATTGGTCATAGCCATACCAATCATATCGTAAGGTAAAGCCATCATTGCGTGGTATCCTGCAATCCCAAAATGGTTGCTGTTTTTTATAGCTCCCCAACCACTGCCATATTCTTGAGCTCTTTCTATTGCAATTTCCATTGCTTTTGGAGCAACAATTAACCCGAGTCCGCTATCACCATCAATGGTAAATGTAGATTTATGTTCTTTTACAACTGATATTTTTGCTTTTGTATTAATTCTACCCGCTTCCCATAATGCAACATAACCTACTAATCTAGATACTCCGTGACTATCTATGCCTCTTACATCTGCATTTACCAATACATCAGTAGCCAATGCGGCATCTTCTGCAGATGTCCCCATTGCTAAAAAAATATTATTTGATATCTGCTCTAATTCTGCTTTTGTAAAAATTTGCATGAATACACAAATATTAACCTTTTTTTAAACTTGTAAATGGTTGATATTAAATTGTTTATAAACAACTATTTTAGTAATTCATTATTTTTTAATAAACAATGCAACATATTTGCATCACGACAGGTCTTTCTCTTGAACCATAAACCAAACAGTACAACTAACCATCTATTGAACGAGGATGAAATCATTGAAGGATGTATTAAAAATGATGTGCATTATCAAAAAATGTTGTACGAACGGTTTGCCCCAAAAATGATGGGAGTAAGTTTAAGATATTGTAACAGTAAAATGGAAGCTGAAGATGTTCTTCAAGACTCTTTCATTAAAATATTTAACAAAATTAACACCTTTAAAAAGAAAGGCTCTTTTGAAGGATGGATAAGAAAAATTGTTGTTTTTACTGCTTTAAAAAGCAATGATAAGCGTGTAAAAAAGTTTGAACCCGGTGACATTGAAAACACTAAAGAACAAGTTTTTAACGCCAAGGCAATCAGCAATATAGAAACAAAAAACCTATTGAGCATTTTGCAACAATTACCAACTGGATATAAAAAAGTGTTTAGTTTATATGCTATAGACGGATATAGCCATAAAGAGATTGGGCAAATGCTAAATATTTCTGAAGTTACATCCAGAACACAATACAGCAGAGCCAAAAAACAATTAATAAAATTACTTACCAAATACGGTATAGATAGAAGATGAGAAACGAATTTGAAAATATCTTTAAGAAGAAATTTGAAGATTTCGAATTACAGCCTAGGGCTGATTTGTTTGACGCAATTCAGGCAAAACGAAAGAAGAAAAAAGCTGCTATTTGGTGGTGGAGTGCAGCATTTGTAGTAATTGCAGCAATAACTTCAGTGGCATTATTAAACACCAATTCCAATTCAACTAAAACCGACAATAACACTAGTTTAATAACAGAAACTAATCCTGTTGAATTGGATAAAGAAAAATTAGCCATTGATAATAATAAGTCAATTAACAGTGAATTACCAAATGAAAATAATCAAGGTAATTCACAACTAAGCTCTACTAATCAACCAAAGATTAAAGCAAGTGATAAACGACTTATTGTTGATGGAAGTGTCAAAAAACGAAAACAAGAAAGCAAATTTTGGGCCGAAAAATTTGAAGAAATAGTTCAGAATAACAACTCTGACATCACAAAAGCAAAGCTATTTGTTAAAAACAAAGAGTTAATTATAAACGCAAAGCGAAACTCTAAGCAAATAGTAGAAGAGGAAAATGATAAAGTGGAGACTGTTAACCCAATATCAAATTCTAACAATTCATTAAAAGATTCTATAGATTTAGCGAATGTTCCTGATCTTGACAAACCAAAAACCAGTCCTCCTCCTCCACAAAAACCTGCTTTGGGACAATACTCTGTGGGGCTTACAATAGGTCCGGGGTACGGTTCTAGGTTATTAATGGATAACAATGAACATACAAAAGCACGTAACTCAACTGAAAGTATGAGACTTGGATTTGCAACTAACTTAGAATACAGTTATCACCTTAATGAAAAATGGAACATTAACTCTGGGTTTAATTACGTGCAAAGGGTCGAAGATTTTAACTATCAACGTCCTGATGAAATTAAAGATATATCTTCAACAACAATTAAAACATACAAAGTTATTATTCATCCTATACTAGGATTTATTTATAAGGAAAACGGATCTTATGATGTTTATGATACCACATTTACAAGTTTTACTAACATAAGTAATACTAACAAATACCATAGCATCAGTATTCCTATAGAATTAGAAAGAATGTTTCCAATTGGTGACAGATTTATGCTTCTAGCAAAGACAGGTGTGTTGGTAGATATTTTTAACCAAGTTGAAGGTAAAACTTTTGATGATGACAATGCAATAATTCACTTATCAACTCTAAAAACTAATCTAAAGAAACAAGCAAATATTGGCCTTGGTGTTTCATTTAAGGCTACAGATAAAGTGACTGTAATTGCATATCCTCAGTTAAATTACGGACTAACGACCTTGTTTAAAGAATCTTCTTTTAAGCAAAAAGAATATGGTATTTATACTCACTTTGGAATAAGAATAAAACCATGACAAGTAGATTATTAATAGTATTACTCTTAGGCTTGTTTTCTGTATTTACAAGTGCACAAGTAGCTAATAAAACCTTTGGCGAACAACACAAAATACGAATAAACTCCAATGGTTCATTAGGTATAGATTTATCAGATTTATCCCCTGCATCTTCCTTTCTAAACACTAATAATCACTATATTAATCAAGCAGGTTTATGGTTGGTAGCAGAAGATTATGCCGGAAACCATGGTACTTCTGTACAATATTTAGCGGCTATAGATTCATTTGATTTTTGGCCAGGACCGGTTGACACGTTAACTGGACAAACTGATCCCATTTCAGCTTGGGACAATGTTTGGGAAGTAGATAGAGAAGTTATTAATAACCACAAAAAAAACTATTCAAAGGAAGGATATATTATTCCTGCACAAATTAAAGATTGGCCTGCAGAGGGTAAAGGAGGATTTATGCAGTATTTAGCCCCCTTTGTTGATGTAAACAAAAATGCTATTTACGACCCAGAAAATGGGGATTACCCTTACGTGTATGGAGTTACAAAGTCCATGTATTGCATATTTAATGATTTAAAGGATGAACATACTGCCTCCTTTGGTGCAGAAATTGGGTTAGAAGTTCATCTTCAAGTTTATGATATTCTAGAATACAATGATTATTGGAGTACAACTATTCTTGAGTATCATATAATCTCCAGAAGGCCAAAAGAATATAAAAACATCAGCATAGGTTTCTTTATTGGCGGAGAATGCGGAAACAAAAAGGATAACTATGCAATTTCTAATTCAAGATTAGATGCAGGAAGTAGTTTTATGATTTACCAAGGCGACAGTTTTGATGAAAATCATTTTGAATCTTCCAAACCCTTTGCCTGTGTAAACTTTTTAAATGCTAGACCAGATGGGGCAATAGTGTTTAACAACTCAAATGGTATTAACGGTAAACCTACAATAATCTCTGATTTTATTAACTATAGTAAAAGTTTATGGAGAAATGGCAGGCCTATTTCTAAAGGGGATAATGGATTAAATCCAACCCCAACAGCTACTAGTAAATATATGTTTGATTTGGAATATGAGCAAAACTTAGGAATTGAACCCGGAGAACGAAATATGCTGGGATATTTTAATCACGGTAAATTTAGGCAAAATGAAGCCGTGAAATTTGTAGTTGCACTGAATACTGGAAATCTGCTCGGTAATAAGACAGATGATATTTTTGATGCACTTACAATTGATGTGAGACATTATAATAATGCCGTAACATCTAACAAAGATGACTATTTCAAAAAAAACTTAAAGCTCTATCCCAACCCAAATAATGGTAGTTTTACTATAAAAAACAATCGATACATAAAAAACTTAAATATATTTAATAATCAAGGAGTTAAGGTGTACAAAAAAGAAATCTTAAACAACTCAGATATCGAGTGCAACGTTAATCTTGCTTCAGGTATCTACCACATAGAGTTACACGGAAAACAAGGTACGCAGAGAACACAATTATGCATTACCCATTAAATGATTTAAAAATGATAGGAAAAGAAGATCAAAAACTTTATTTTGCCACGTCTAATTTGAAAAAAATATTACCAACACGATTTTTTATGTTTAAATTACTGAAAAAGAGCTTTTTAGCTTTCATGTTCGTCATTCCTTTTTTACTAAGTTCTCAAAAAGCTGAGGCAACTCACGTAATGGGAGCAGATATTACGTATAAATGTATTGATACACTCAAGTTTAAAATTACTGTAAATTATTACCGTTGGTGTAAAGGTGTCCCGTTTAGTAATCCTTCTGGTGCAACAAGAGTACGATGTGCAACCGGTGGTCAAGTTGGAGTTAGTTTAACGCTTGATAATATTAAAGAAATTACTCCGGTTTGTGCAACAGCTTCAGGGGAATGTGTACCATCAAATACTTGGGGTACTGGTGAAGGTATAGAACAACATACATACACTGCCACCATTGATTTTAATACTTCACCATTTAGTTCACTAAAAAATTGTTGTAAAATTATCATTGAAACAGGGCAATGTTGTAGAAATAGTAATATAAATACAGGTGCTTCTAACCAAAATTTTTATACATATGCGGAAATTGACTTATGTAAAGCTCCTTGTAACAGTTCTCCTGCCTTAACATCAGAGCCTATTGCAATTTTATGTTGTAACCAACCTTTCTTCTTTAATAATGGTGCTTCAGACACAGCAGATTTTGATTCGTTATCTTACGCTTGGGCAAACCCTTTAAAAGGATGGAACCAAAATATTGGCTACTCAGGTACGTGGTATGCATACAACCATCCATTTAAAGCTTACTACCCAGGGTCTTTAACACCTCCTTACAAAAACCCAAATGCTTCACCTCCAATTGGTATTACAATTGAACCAGAAACTGGTGATATAATTCTTACTCCAACACGATGTGATGAAGTTACTGTAGCCGTCATCGAGGTTAAAGAATGGCGGAAGGATTCCACTGGCACCTACAAACATATTGGCACCACACGGCGGGATATGCAGTTTATAACTAAAACCTGTCCCGATAATAACCCACCCGTCATAAATGGACCCTACGCATATAATGTTTGTGAAGGCAGTCAGTTGTGCTTTAACGTAACAACCAATGACCCGGTGTTTATTCCACCACCCCCAGCAGTAGCTCCTGACCCTGATACGGTAAAAATAAAATGGAATAGAGGTATTCCCGGTGCAACATTTACTGTTATCAATCCAACCGCCCGGCTGCAAACCGGTCAGTTTTGTTGGACGCCACAAATAGGGCAAGCCAGTGACTTACCCTATTCTTTTACCGTTACAGCACGAGATAATGCCTGTCCACTAAACGCAGTAACTGTAAGGTCTTTTAGAGTAACGGTTAAACATAGAGCACAAGCAGAAAGAGATGTAGATACATTGCCTTGTGGTTTATATGCTTTTGAAAGTATTCCTATACAAGGTTTTAGAGGAACACCCTCTTACAGATGGCAAATATTAGATAGTAATCTAAATATTATGTTTGATAAGAAGATTGCTAAGTTTAATTCTACCGGTAATTTTTTAAGTGTTAAACAAAAAGATACTATTCAGTTTAGAAGAGGTGGTTTCTATATTATCCAACACACTATAAATAATGCTCCACAAAATTGTCCGAGTACTTATTATGACACCCTGATTGTACCTCCTTTATTAGAAGCTAATTTATCCTTAGGTAAGGATACTTTTATTTGTGCAGGAACAAGCTTAAAGCTCGAACCATATGTTAGTAATGCAACCGCTCCAATTTCATTTCAATGGAGTTCTATGGGTGTTACTGATGATGGGAATTTCTTAAACAACACAATTTCTATGCCAGGTGATACTTTAGATTATTTCCTGCTTGTTGTTGAATCCGTTCAGTACGATACTGCCGTAAGTGTTATTATAACCGATGGCACAGGATGTACTTCGGAGGATACCGTTCAGGTGTTCTTGAAAGCCAATCCTAAGGCAGTTTTGCCTCCTGATTTACGATTGTGCTGGTATGATAGTACGCTTTTGATTCCCAACTTAGATACTGCTTTTTGGGTAGATAGAGAATCTGGAGATACACTCGTTCAAGGGGACACCCTCTTTAAAGAGTGGTTCTTTGATGGCTCTGCACTTGCCTTTAGTACCGATAGTCAAGTAACCATTCACAAACGTGGCGAATACGTCATTAAGGTGATTGATAGTCTCGGTTGTGCCGATACAGACACCTTCTTCCTCTTTGTAAATGACACCTTAGTCGCTGATCCAGGACCCGATAGAGTCCTCTGTTTTAACGATACCATTTTCTTAGTCGCCGGTGGATTAGATACCGTCGCCAATGGCAATAGCGGCATCTATCGATGGTACAATAAAACTACCGTTCCTACTTCTTTCTTAGGCACAAATGATCATTATGAAATTGTAGCTCAAAACGATGTTGAATATGAACTTAAGTTACAGGTTACCCAAGGGGGGATTACTTGTCACGATTCGGACAATATACTCATTTATGTAAATCCATTGCCCGTTATTAGTTTAAGACCGGATAAGGATATCTGTTGTGATTACGGTAATGTATCGCTGAACTTTGATGTTAACAGCCCTGCTGGTGGTACTTGGTCTTCTACTGATTATCCTTTCTTGGTAAACAATAATATTTTCTATACCGATAGTGCTTGTGGTATTATTAATGCTCCTGCTCGTTCGGTTACTTCGGATGTGGTTTATACTTATCAAGACCCGGCAACCCTCTGTATTAATTCTGACTCTATTAAAATCAAAGTAAATGCTCTGCCTAGGCTTATTCTAAATGAAGGAGATTATTGCCAAGACATTAATGAAATTAAATTGGATGATGATATTGTTATTAGTCCTGCTAACACAAGTTTAGGTTCTCCTTCTTGGAGTTGTATTGAATGTAATGGCAACGACTTTAGCAAAATGCTGGTTGACAAAGGTTTTGTTGGGGCTCCTGATTTTTGGTTAGACATTAGTGAATCTACTTACTCTATCCAAAACCCAGGTAAAGACACCATTATTCTTGAGTTTGAATATGTGAATGAGTTTGGCTGTAGAAACAGAGACACTACTTCTATTAGAGTATGGAGAGTTCCTAAAGTTGAATTCTCTCAATTAAGAGACTTATGTTGGGATGAAGGTGAAGTTAAATTAGATGACCTTACTGGTGTTAACTTAACCGACGGTGTTTGGTCTGTTTACGATAGCTCTGGGTTTAGACTTGCTTCTACTCTTGGTGGAATTGTAGGAGACACTATTAATACCTTAAACAGTGTTCAACTGCCTAACCCTATTCCTGGTGTTAAATCATACATTATCCGTTATACGCATACTGCTACTGGTTGTCCTGCATTTAACGATACTACTTTAACTATTAATCCGCTTCCTTCTTTAACGTTAACTGACTTTACTCGTCAGCCACCTAATTATTGTGAAACGGAAAGTAACATCCCTCTTACGGCTAATCCTTCGGGTGGCTCTTGGTCTTCTACAGACCCTAGTGCTCTTGCGGGTGGTAACGCCTTTAGTCCAGGTTCGGCTTCCACGCACAGTGCTCCTATTTGGTTCTATTATGATTATACTAATCCTGCTACGGGTTGTAGAAGCATAGATTCTATTGATGCGGTTGTGGAGCCTTCTCCTACCCTTAATATACCGAATGATACTAGTTTCTGTAAACCTTTAGGTGCTATGCAAACTAACCTTAGCTTTAAAATATCTGCTGAAGACAATTCTTCTTTAAGCTGGTTTGCTGCTAATGTTTATAATAATGCTAACAGAGCAAATTTATCTACTGCTCCGGTCTTTGATGGTTCGTTTACTCATCAAAACCAATCTACGGACACTTTTAGAATTTTAGCTTTTGCTGGTGGTTTGGGGTCTTGTAATGATATTGATGATTTCTTTGACATTATTGTTCATCCGAGACCGGACGCAAGCATTGCTCCTTCGGTTCCTAACGGATGTAACCCGGTAACTACAGATTTTGCCGTAACCTTAAACAACTCTGTTGTTCCTGATCCTGTTAATGGATACAATTGGGACTTAGGGAATGGAGATAATTCTTCTTCGGATGTACCTAATACTACCTATACTACCGATGGTACTAGCAACATTAGTCTTGTATTTACTTCGGATAAAGGGTGTGATACTACTTTAACTACTACTGTAGATGTGTATCCTATTCCGGTAGCTGATTTTGTACCTAATCCAGATAATTATACTACCGCTGCTTTACCTCGTTTTACCTTTAAAAACCAAAGCTCGGTAAGCAATGTTCTAGGCAGCAGTATTACCAATAACTATTGGGACTTTGGAGACCCTAATGCTTCGGATGATGTTTCTACAGATTTAGACCCTTCTTGGTTCTATTCTTCTGATACTAACACCTATATGGTTAAGCTTGTGGTTGAAACCAATTTCGGCTGCAAGGACTCTTTTGAGTATCCTGTAATTGTAGGACCAGACCTTATTGTGTATATCCCAAATGCTTTTACTCCAGATAATGCCGGACCGACAGATAATGAAGGATTTAGTGCTGTTATTAGTGGTGAACTTTGGGCTGAAATTATTGTCTTTAATCGTTGGGGTGAAATTATGTATCAAACCAATGAAATTATTGAAGATGGAGCTGGTAAAACCAAAACTCAACCGTGGAACGGGGATTACAAAGGTGTCCCTGCTCAACAAGATGTATATGCTTATCAGTTGAAGGTAAAAGCACTCAACCAAAAAGAGTACACTTATACGGGTACGTTAACGTTGATCCGTTAATGAACTGTTTTTCTTTTATTTTACTTCCTCTACTGTATATAAAAACTGAAGCACATGTAAAAGCAAAATTAGTTTACCCAATAATTCCCATTGAAGATAATTGCCATTTTGTGTTTGATGATACCACATCTACTTATGTACTATCTAAAAAAGAATTCTTACAGTTAAACAAACTTTAGTTTACCACGGATACTTGCTATCAAATTAAAAAAGACACTTTTTATGCAAAAGAATTTTCCATTGTTTTTGAAGAAGTTCTTAAAGAAAACCATTCAGTGTTTTACGTTACAGATGGAAATTTACAAAGTGAATATCAAAGCGGTTTAAATGATGCTAGAACAAAGATTTCCAAATACAGTAAAGTGTATATTAACGAGATTAATTATCCTATGCATGGAACCCTTTTTAGGGTTAAACCCATAACTCTAATCATAGATTCATTAATAGTTCCTAAAATGGATACTTGTTGGGTACAAATACCAACATCTGAAAATATAAGAACTGATATAACAAAAGATAGCTTTATACAACTCATTAATAACTCATTAGGGTTTAATTCTTGTTCCAAAAGAATTACTTGGCCAGATAGTTTATCAAAGGCAAGACTCCTGTTTTACACCTACAACCCTAAAAACACCTACAGTTATCAACCTATTAAGCAATTTGAAATATTACCAAATAAATTCTCTGCGGAATTTATTAATCAACTTGAAAGGTTAAATCCTAATGATTTAGTTGAGTTTCGTCCTTTAGTTTATCAAAACAATGGGGAATATTACGCTTTTTAAAATACGATAAGCCTAGTTTTTATGCCCTCATAGGCCTAATATATTTAACAGCTAGAGATTAAGCTATTAAAAGACTAGAAATAAACAAAAAAGTATGACCGCAAAGCGAGTCATTACCCATTCATACTTACTAAGAATTCATCGTTATTCTTAGTGCCCTTCATATAGTTAAGCATCGTGTTCATAGCTTCTTCACTGTTCATGTCTGCTAAGTGATTTCTCATAACCCACATTTTTTGAAGTACTGCTTTATCCAATAATAGGTCTTCTCTTCTTGTACTAGAAGAAACAATATCAATTGCTGGATATATACGTTTGTTTGATAGTTTTCTATCAAGTTGAAGCTCCATATTACCTGTACCTTTAAACTCTTCAAAAATCACTTCGTCCATTTTTGATCCTGTTTCAGTAAGTGCCGTTGCAATTATTGTCAATGACCCTCCGTTTTCTATGTTTCTTGCAGCCCCAAAAAATCGTTTTGGTTTTTGTAAGGCATTTGCATCTACGCCACCACTTAATATTTTACCACTGGCGGGTTGTACAGTGTTATACGCTCGTGCTAATCGCGTTATTGAATCTAACAATATAACAACATCGTGCCCGCACTCTGTTAGTCTTTTAGATTTTTCTAACACAATATTTGCCAACTTTACGTGCTTATCTGCCGGCTCATCAAATGTACTGGCAACAACCTCAGCTTTTACACTTCTAGCCATATCTGTAACCTCCTCTGGCCTTTCATCAATCAAAAGTATAATCATATATACTTCTGGATGATTATTTGCAATAGCGTTTGCCACATCTTTAAGCAAATTTGTTTTACCAGTTTTAGGTTGAGCTACTATTAATCCTCTTTGCCCTTTACCTATTGGAGAGATAAAGTCCATAATTCTAGTGGAATAATTGTCGTGTTTGTATTCTAAGTTGAATTTTTCATCTGGGAATAACGGAGTAAGGTGGTGAAATGCAACTCTATCTTTTACAAACTCTAAAGTTCTACCGTTTACGCTTAAAACATTAATTAAAGCAAAATACTTTTCACCTTCTTTTGGCGGTCTGATATTCCCTTTAACTACATCTCCAGTTTTAAGTCCATTTTGACGTATTTGATTTGGAGAAATATATACATCATCTGGTGAAGGTTGATAATTATAATCTGCAGATCTTAAAAAACCATATCCATCCGATATTACTTCTAAAACCCCCTGTGTACTTACAATACCCTCAAGCTCGAGGTAATTTATTAGTTTTTCTTCCGATTCTCTTTTCTTTCTTTTGTCTTCATCCGCTCTTTTTCTATCCGTTTCTCTTTGCTCTCGCTCTTTTTCTTTTCTTAAATCCGCTTCTGAAGGCTCTTTTTTAAAGTTATCACCCGTGTTTTTAACATCGTCATTACTCGTGTTTTTAGATATCCTATCTTCACGACTAATTCTTTTTTGAGGTGTCGCCTTTTCTTCACGACTAATTCTCTCTTGATTTCTTGGCCTTTGCTCTCTTTTTTGAGGTTCCTCCTTTTCTTCCGAATCTGAGGAATTTGTATTTCTAGGTTGTTTCCTTGGCTTTTGCTTACGTCTTGGTGTTGGCTTATTATCTTCAGAATTAGCATTATCTGCTTTTTCTTGCTTTACCGTTGCATCTTTATCTCCTTCAGCTGTTTCTACTTTCTTTCTTGGTTGCCTTGGTTTTCTTTCAGGCTTATTAGCTGATTCTGATGGTTTTCGGGTTGGTTTTGCCTTATTAATAGGCTTTTTGGGAACCTCAACTTTGGCAAACTTTTCTGGATTTACCGCTTGAAAGTCAAGTATTTTATAGATTAAATCTTGCTTCTTTAAACCTTTGTGCTTTACCTCAAATTTATCGGCTATTGCTCGTAATTCTGGAAGCACCATTTCTCCCAATGAAAGAATATCGTACATGTATATTAAAATGCTTTGTTAAATAAAATGTTTCTAAAAAATATAGGAATATTTTGATAGAACTGCCTGATAGGCATTGCAAGTGTATACTATATATTTAAAATATGCAAGCAATTAAAGACATCTCAGTAGGCTTTCGTCCTTATTACAACTTTATAGTAAAAAATAAAAGGCATAAAAAAAGCAAGATATTAAGTCTTGCTTTTTAAATTTTATATTTTTTTACTACACAAGAAGTCTAACTGGCTCTTCCAGTAGCTCTTGAAATGTTTTTAAAAATAATGCTCCGCTAACACCGTCCACAACTCTATGATCGCAGCTAAGAGTTACCTTCATTACATTCCCTGGTTTCATTTCTCCATTTTCAACTATTATAGTTTCTTTAGAACTTCCGATAGCTAAAATACAAGAATCTGGAGAGTTAATAATTGCAGTAAACTCATCAATACCAAACATACCAAGGTTTGATATGGTAAACGTATTCCCTTCCCAATCTTTAGGTTGAAGCTCTTTATTTTTAGCTTTACCCGCTAAATCTTTTACTTCTGATCCAATTTGTGACAACGATTTTGTATCAGCAAATCTCACTACCGGCACAAGTAAACCATCGTCAACAGCAACAGCCACTCCTACATGAACGTGATGGTTTTTTCTTATTTTATCTCCTAACCAAGAAGAGTTAATAATTGGGTGCTTTTTAAGAGCAACAGCCGCAGCCTTAACTACTAAATCATTCACAGAAATTTTACTTTCACTATACTCATTCATACGTTTACGTGCTGCCATTACCGCATCCATCTTTATCTCTTTAGTTAAATAAAAATGTGGTGCAGTAAACTTACTTTGCCCTAATCTTTTGGCAATTGTTTTACGCATTTGAGTTACTGGAATATCCTCATAACTTTCAACACCAACAGAGCCTGTAACAACTGCAGCTGGAGCTTTAAAATTTTCTATATCTCTTTTAATTATTCTTCCATTGTCGCCAGAACCAGCAATTGAAGATAAATCAATACCTCGTTCTTCAGCCATAGATTTAGCCAAAGGAGAGGCAAAAACACGACCATTATTAGTTACAACAGGTGCTGTTATGCTAGGGGTTTCTGCAACGGGTTCAATAATTACTTCTTCTTGTGCTGCAGATGTAACTTCTTTAGCTGGAGCCGCAGGTGCAGCCTCAAGTAGATGTTGAAAATCTTCACCTTTCTTACCCACAATAGCAATAACTGTTTCCACTGGAACTGTTTCACCTTCTTGTACGTTTAAGTGCAATATTTCACCTTTTTCAAAATTTTCTAACTCCATTGTAGCCTTGTCTGTTTCCACATCAGCTATCATTTCGCTAGATTTAACTGTATCTCCAACCTTAACGAACCAACTTACGATAGTACCTTCCTCCATCGTATCGCTCATTCTTGGTAATTTTATTGCAACTGCCATTTCTCTTTTTTTGTAAAGCTTCGCAAAATTAAACATCCAAGTCTAAAAATTGTTGAGAATGCTACTTTTTAAGATGAATTATTTAGGTGAAATAAACCTTGTTTTGTGGTACAATGACTCAATACGAAGATTTTTTGAAATATGTGTTTGAAAATGGTACTCCAAAAACCGACAGAACGGGTACTGGCACCGTAAGTGTTTTAGGTGGGCAACTTCGTTTTGATTTATCTAAATCTTTTCCTTTAATAACCACGAAAAAAGTCCACTTTAAATCTATAGCTTATGAGCTTTTATGGTTTCTTAAAGGTGATACAAACACTAAATATTTAACAGACAATGGCGTTAAAATATGGAATGAATGGGCTGATGAAAATGGTGATTTAGGGCCGGTTTATGGCAAGCAATGGAGAAGTTGGCAAGCACCAAACGGTCAAACAATAGATCAAATACAGAACGTATTAAATACAATTAAAAACAACCCAGACAGCAGGAGGATGATTGTAAATGCTTGGAATGTGGGTGAATTGGACCAAATGGCTTTAACACCCTGCCATTGTTTATTTCAATTTTACGTTGCTGATGGGAAATTAAGCTGTCAGCTTTATCAACGAAGTGCCGATTTGTTTTTAGGTGTCCCTTTTAACATTGCTAGCTACGCATTATTAACTTTAATGATTGCACAGGAATGTGGTTTAAAAGCCGGCGAATTTGTGCATACGTTTGGTGATGCCCACGTTTATACAAACCATTTTGATCAAGTAAAAGAGCAGTTGTCTAGAACAGCAAGAACTTATCCTACCATAAAGCTAAATCCAAATATTACTTCAGTTTTTGATTTTGATTACAACGATTTTGAAATAGAAGGATATAATCCGCACCCAAGAATTAGTGCCCCAGTTGCGGTATAATTGACTAGGAAGAATAATCCTGTTCTAGGTAAAACACTGGATACTCGTCTAAATTGTTGAGTTTTTAGTGTTATAGACCATCTTTTAGGCCCAAATTTTAAAGCATTATCAGCTTTTTAAGAGTAGCCCTGTCAGACTTCATCACATTTTTATCCAGCCGACCCCTGTAACCATAAATTCTGGCTTTGCTTGTATGTTGCCAAATAACCCAATTGTGCCTCGGCCTGCGTCTATAATCGCAAATCCATAGAGGATTGCTATTAAAATGCCCTTTAAGGTAATTAGAATATAAATGTGGATGAGTGTAAATGATGGGTTTAACACCGTAATATTTCTCTATAGTCCTACAAAAGCTTCTAATTTCTCTTCTAACCTTATACTTATTTGGCATACGCCTGCGAGTATACTCTACATCTAAAACCGGCACCATATTCCCTTTTTTAAGGCGGGCATGTCTTATAAACTTTAAGGCCTGACTTCTACCACTACTAGAAAAACTCATAAAGTGATATGCACCGTGTAAAACGTTATATTTTTCTAAGTTACGTTTATGTGACCGGTACATTTTGTCTACAATGGTTGTACCCTCTGTTGCCTTTACAAACACAAAATCCGGCTTGTTTTTTTTAACCATTAAAGACCAATTTATGTTGGTCTGATACTTCGATATATCAATTCCCCACAGCCTTCTACCTGCAAATTGAGTAAGAAACTCATCCTCTTTTTCTTGCTTTATCCGCTGTGCAACAGCCGATACTATACTAGCAGTATCAACAAATGGTTTTATTACATGCTTATGTACAGCACATTCTAATTTAGGGTTTAAGCAAACGGCATTATCATCTGGTTTAACCTTTGTAAACCTAAATAGTGCAACTACACAAAAAAGTGCAACAATTGCAAACGATATGTTTTTGAAAACTTTCAATTAATTAAACCACTTCAAATTTACTAACGAATTAATTAAACGTAAAATTATAAATAACAACAATGTTACCGACTGTACAACATGCTAGATTTAAATTTTGGTAAAGTCGCACAATATTCAACTAAACCTCTTTATCTGCAACGTTCTTGAAGACTTCGGTATAAATATTTAATGTTTTTAATGTACTTAACATTTTGTGTAAAGCAAGAGTTTAAGCTCACAAGAATTACACACAAGCACTAAAAATCTCTTGAAAAGTGGTTTTAGTTCTTGCATAAGAATTCAGGCTTTATGAAAGCTTCTTTAAAATATCTATAGCAGCATTCGCAATTACAGTACCTGGACCAAAAACAAAGTCTACGCCATGCTCAAATAAGTAATCGTAGTCTTGCTCTGGAATTACACCACCAGCAACTACTAAAACATCATCCATACCTTGTTTCTTAAGTTCATTTACTACTTGAGGCATTAATGTTTTATGTCCTGCTGCTAAACTAGATACACCTAAAACATGTACATCGTTTTCCATTGCTTGCTTGGCTACTTCTTCTGGTGTTTGAAACAGCGGACCTATGTCTACATCAAAACCCAAATCTGCAAAAGCAGTTGCAATAATCTTAGCACCTCTATCATGACCATCCTGACCCATTTTGGCTACGAGAATTCGAGGTCTACGACCGTCTTTAGCTGCAAAATTATCTGTTGCTTTTCGAGCTTCTATTACTTTTTTATCCTCTTGCACTTCTTTCAAATATACTCCACTAATCGTTGCATTTTGAGCTTGGAATCTTCCAAATACTTTTTCAAGAGCATAAGACATTTCACCCAAAGTAACTCTGGCCTCTGCAGCTTTAACACATATTTCCAGTAGATTTTCATTGCCTTTGGCAGCTTCTTCTAATTTAACTAAAATGGCTTGAGCTATTGTTTCATCTCTACTTGCCTTGGCAGCATTAATTCTATCAATTTGACTCTTTCGCACTGCGTCATTATCTACCTCAAGAATGTCAAAATCCGCTTTCTCGTTTGTTTTATATCTATTTACCCCAACAATAATGTCTTTTCCGGCATCTATGTTAGCTTGTTTAATTGCAGCACACTCTTCTATTCTCATCTTAGGAATACCACTTTCTATAGCCTTAGCCATTCCTCCAAGCTCTTCAATTTCAAGAATATATTCCCAAGCTTTAATTGCCAATTCTTGAGTGTATTTTTCTATGACTTCACTCCCGCCCCACGGGTCAATAATTTTAGTAATATCTGTTTCTTCTTGAATTATTTTTTGTGTGTTACGGGAAATTTTTGCACTGAAATCCGTTGGCAGGGCAATAGCTTCATCAAAACTATTGGTGTGCAAGCTTTGTGTTCCACCAAATACTGCAGCTAATGCTTCTATAGCAGTTCTTGCCACGTTATTATACGGGTCTTGTTCTGTTAAACTCCATCCACTTGTTTGACAATGCGTTCTAAGAGCCATAGACTTAGGGTTTTTAGGATTAAACTGTTTTACCAATTTAGCCCATAACAATCTTCCTGCTCTTAGTTTGGCTATTTCTTTATAAAAATTCATCCCGATACCCCAAAAGAATGAAAGCCTTGGAGCAAAATCGTCTATTCCTAAACCTGCGTCAATGCCAGTTCTAATATAGTCTAACCCATCTGCAAGGGTATATGCTAGTTCTAGTTCAGGAGTAGCCCCTGCTTCTTGCATATGATACCCACTTATGCTAATGCTATTAAACTTCGGCATATTAGATGATGTGTATTTAAAAATATCGGAGATAATTCGCATACTAGGAGCCGGTGGATAGATATAAGTATTTCTAACCATAAACTCCTTCAAAATATCATTTTGAATTGTTCCTTTTAGATCAACCTCATTTACACCTTGTTCTTTCGCTGCTGCAATGTAAAATGCCATTATTGGCAAAACAGCACCGTTCATTGTCATACTTACAGATATGTCTCCCAAAGGAATTTCATTAAAAAGTACTTTCATATCCTCAATGCTATCTATGGCAACACCAGCCATACCAACATCTCCTGTTACTCGCGGATGATCACTATCATATCCTCTGTGTGTTGCTAAATCAAAAGCTACTGAAAGCCCTTTTTGTCCAGCTGCTAGATTTCTTTTGTAGAATGCATTACTCTTTTCTGCTGTGCTAAATCCAGCGTATTGCCTTATTGTCCAAGGACGAACGGCGTACATTGTAGAATAAGGGCCACGAAGATAGGGTAAGATGCCTGCGGTGAATCCCTTCATATTGAGCACTTCGTCTGCACTCAGCACAGGATCTGTCGAAGTGTGAACTGGGTTTACTGGTGCCTGGTCTAAATTTAGACCCCGCTCAATACAACCACTCTCTTCACTCCTCACTAAATACTGCTCCGTCAACTTCTCCAAAAACCAACTTCCTTTTGCCGCATCTTGTATCTCCGCCATATAGCTTTCGCTTTTGAGGAGGAGCAAAATGTTTTTAGCTAGACGAAGACTTTGCTGATTTTCTTTATGGTTAAATGGTAAAACACAAATGTGCTTGGCACCGCCTATGATGGCAGATGCTGCCGCAATGGTTTGTCTAACTAGGTTATTATGTGTAAACTCATCGTTAGATGCAGGTATTACAACATTAATTTCTGTGCTGGGGTTAGCTATTCGGAGTGCTCTTAGCTTCGCAATGTTTTCATAGAGCTTAGTTCCTAGTTCAAAGTAAACAGAAGTTTCATTTGCAGCATTCACTAAGTTTTTTAGCTCCAGATTTCCGCAGTCCTTACCTAGTTCATTTAGATTGCTTATGGTTCTATCTACTCCTTCTATCAGAGAATCGGAAAGCAATGTGATTTGCCAATCACACTGCCCCACAGAATAAACCGCAGTACTGTTTTCTTCAGTGTAGTAGGGCTTAAGAGAGATTCCATCTGAAGTAGCATAGGTCAACTCTTCAAGGCTTTTGCCTTTCAAGTCTTTGGTTGCTTTTGCTTTCCAATCAGCGAGGCTTGCTTTCGCAAACTCATCAAACTTTAATGTTTTATCCAATTGCATTGGGACAAAGGTATGGAAGTCTGAGTTTTGACAACCCCAAGTTAAGAATTTAGGTTCTAAATTCAGCCGGTTAAACTCGTTTTACATTTCGCAAAAATGTAAGTTCAAAGGGCTATTTTTAGGTATCATTTTGTCAGTATTATTATGGAAGTGAATGATACAATGACGCCTGGCTGACACCACGTGTGGTAGCTGCTGATAAATGTCAAAATTGACATATGGCGGATACACATCTTTGCCCCATAATGTACAACCACATTCTCTCAGAAAATCAAGGATTAGTATACATAATCAAGGTAGGCTAATTGTCAAAGAGCAAATTGACGTTACAGAAAACATTAAAAACACTCAATCATTTAACAGACGGAATGTACTTAGATGTATTATTTTATGAAAATGAGGTTTTTAACTCAAAATTTATGGTTACTAGGCTGTCAAGGAATTAATTCCGTTTTTCTTGGATTGACCTTTTTTGCGAAGTTTTTAACATACAAGTAGCGTTCTAGTTTTTTAATATTCTGTCTTGAGCACTTAAGGTGTTACTGTATATGACGAAAACGCCACAGCTCTAAAATTCCCTATGGTGCCTGGACCAAAACTGGAAACCGGATTGTATGGCGTTTGATCTCCGGCACTGGCTATTCCGCGTACAATCTTTTCGTACATATTAAAATAGTCATAAGTGGTTTTATCAATTTCCGATACCCGAAAAGTTGTTGTTTCTCCCTCATAAACATCTCTTGTAATATTACCTAAAAATAGACCTTCATTTGCATTCACAACACGATTATCATCAATGGCCCAATCCATTCTTTCATTATGTACGCCATTCGTCCACCATTCAAATAAGTATCGGTTTCGTGTGGCGGAAGGGTCATTCACTATCCAGTGTTCAGTATAAGCTTTATAGCTTTTGCCGTCTTTGTTAACTACCTGATAGGGGTCTAAAGTGATGTCTCTCAATGTAGCAAGTGGAAGCATGGTAGAAACAGCATTGTAAATCGTGCCATTAATATCAATAATGATACTATACGTATTTCCTGCTTTCCCCATAACTTTACTTCCGCTGTAAACTCCCTTGCCTTTGTAGGTGAGTTGCTCCGAAGTAGTTCCATCACTGATTTCAATTATTGCATTTTGCTCATAATTTATTTTTTGGACGAATGCAGCATTAATATCTTCTGAGTATGATATCTGTATCCATGCGGTTTTGTCGAACTCAATTTTAGCATCTATGACTGTGATGGTTTCGATGTTATTTACATCTAAATCCATAGGAATAAATTCTTCTTGCAAACCTTTTTTGCAAGAGCTAAATGCCGATATCAGTGTGATTAATAGTACTAGTTTCTTCATTTCTTAAAATTTTAAATTAAACTGAAAACTAGGCACAAAACCAAACGTGCTTCTACCATTGGCAGAAAAAAGACTTGAAGAATTTGCACCGTTTTTACCCGCTGAATTATTTACAATATCCATTGTAAAAATATTTCTTCGGTTATAAATATTGTATAGTGAAATATCCAAACTAGGTTGAATATTTCTTTTGTTTTTAGTTCTAATAGCCATAAATATAGGTTCGTATTTTACACCGATATCCATTCTATGATAATCAGGCAAGCGATAGCTGTTTCGTGCTTCCCAATAAGGAAATGCCACACCGCCTATGTAGTAATAACTTTCTGGTAAGGTTACTGGTCTACCTGTGTAATAGACAAAGTTTATTGAAAATGTAAAATCTTTTAGACCTTTCACGTTAGATGGATTATAGCTGAATTGTGAATTTAAACTGTGGGTAATGTCAAACATATTGGGGTAGGATCGACCTTGGTTTACTACATTAATTTCCCACAAAGATTCACCCAAATTATAGCTTACTCTTCCAGTAAAATCCCCTTTAGGTTTTTCAATTGAAATTTCAAAACCATAAGATTTTCCAATTCCTTGAGCAACATAGGCTTCCAAATTGTCCACCAAATAATTATGCAATCCATCTTCGAAATCGGAGACACCATTTTGATGTTTGTAATACGCTTCTGTAGATAATTCGATTTTATTATCAAAAAAGTTTCTGAAATAGCCTATTGCAAATTGATCTGCCAACATGGGTGAAATGTTCTCCGTTGAAGGCATCCATATGTCATACCAAGTTATATCTGAACCAAGCGTCATTAATCTTAAATATTGAGCATTTCTGTTATAAGATGCCTTAATAGAGTTCTTTTTATTTATGATGTAAGTTGCCGATGCTCTGGGTTCGGGATTGATGTACGTTGCCATAATGCTGGTGAAACCTAAAAATTCTTTCTGACTGATTTCCTCATTAGATTCATCATCAAAAACCGTTGTATGTCCTGGACCTAAACGGTTATACAAGGAAAGCCTCAAACCTAAATGAACAGCAAACTTTTCTTTGAAAGTTTTTTCAAATTCAGAATACAATGCACTCTCAAGACCCTGCATTGGTGGCATAAACTTACCTGCATCATCTTGCGTTATATCCAATAGAGAGCCATGGTTAAAATCTTGATACTCGCTTTGAAGTCCAAATCGCCAGGTAGCTTCATTAGATGAATAGTAGGTGAAATTCTGCTTAAAACTGTAGGTGCCAATGCCAGAGTAAAAGTGGTACTGACCACCATCGTTAAAGGTGCTGTATTTACTGGCTATAAATGAAGTATTAGAAACAAGTTCGTCATTAAATATATGATTCCATTTTAAATGCCCCGCTTCATTTCCCCAGTCAGTAAGACCAGAAAATGTTATAGCATAATCTTTACCATAATAGCCAGAGAAGCTTAGGCGATTTTTGTCATTTACTTTCCAAACAACTTTTGTATTAAAATCATACCATCTTTCTTGAGGTTGAAAAAAGGTTAAACCACTTGTAGTTCCGCCTTTGCTCGTTCCTCCCTTTCCATTAGTGTCGTCAACGTAGTTGCCACTAATCTGGTCAGACCAATACCCAAAGCCCCAGCGAGTTCCTCTTCCTGCAACAAATACAGATAGTTTGTTTTTAATTATTGGGGCTTCCAACGAAAACTTTGAAGTAATTAGTCCAAGACTGATGTCCCCCGCAAGATTTTCAAAATTTCCATTGGCCATTCTAACATCTAAAACGGCAGAACTTCGTCCTCCAAAACGAGCCGGAATACCTCCTTTGTACACGGTCATTTCACTAACAGCTGCTGCATTAAAAACAGAATACAATCCCCTTTGATGAGAAGCATAATAGAGCGGCATCTCATCCATCAAAATTAGATTTTGATCGAGACCACCACCTCTTACGATAAAACCTGCACGACCTTCCGCAATGCTGTTAATACCTGGAAGCATCTGAATAGTTTTAAAAATGTCTGTTTCACCCATCACGATCGGAATTTTTTCAATTTGTTTAATATCCAATTTTTTACTGCTGACGCTTGTTGAGGAAATATTTTCATTCGGCTTTTGGGAAGTTACTGCAACTCCTTCAAGCTGAGTAGAAGAAGGTACCATTTCTATATTGAGCCTTCTATCTTCAGTAATGTTTATGGTTTTAGTTATAGTTTTATAACCCATATAGCTGAAAATCAATATATGTTTTCCTTCAGAAAGGTTTATGGAATAACTCCCTTTATCGTTCGTAATTGTCGTATTTTTAGTACTTTCTTCAAAGACTGAAACTCCAGGAACGGCTTCTTTCGAAGATGCTTGCTTCACTATCCCACTTAACATAAAACTGTTTTGAGCATTTGCATTTACTAAAATAAAAATTACCAATCCCAGAAACGCTATTCTTGAAACTTTAAAAATCATTTGTATCTATACTTAATTGTCATTGCTTATTCTTTTATATTTTCACAAGTACCATTTCAAACCAATGGAACTTTGTGTCCATCTTCTGTTTGGGATTCCAATGGTGGATTTATGAAGCTCATTACTGGCTCCAATGGTACCTTGTAGTCCTAGCCGAGGTATCGGTCTATACTCCACACCAAGCTGTCCTTGCAAACCATACGTCATTTTGTATATACTGGGTACTACATTCTCAATATCTATAATAGCGGTGCTCAGCATGTAGCTGTTATCACTCAAATTTACTATTTCAAAATTTAAGTCGCTTTGTTTGAAAAAAGTAAGATCAAGCCCAACCTTGGCGATAAAACCCCACTTATTTCTAGATTTCATATAGCCTACTCTTAGTGGTATCCCCCAAGACTCTAGCTCTTGATTCATATATATAGACGTGATAAATTTCTTTTTTGGATCAGCACCGCTAGGATCTGGTGTTAGTTTTACCTTAGCATCTACGGCACCATTTGTAGTTTCTACATTGATGTTGTAATTGTGCTTACCCAAGCTTTCTTCTTTGTCTTTAGCATAGAATTCACCTTTATATAGATTTGTGAAGTTATAATTTCCTCGAGTAGCTCCAGTTTCTAATATCAGCCCATTGTTTAACTTGGCTCCAACGAGTAGCACTTTATTATATACAATATGCTCTTGATATTCATACGTATAAGAGAGTTTACTTGTTTTATCCTTTTGAGGTTTAGTCTTATAATCCACTGTTTCCAATGCTAATTTTTGAAGACTAAATTGAACATAGAGCTTTTTGTTCCTTGGTTTGGTAGTTTTGAGTATTGGTGTAATTTGCTTTATGCTTGGCACACCTAAGTCGTCCAATTTACCAAGCGAATTCATAAAAGAACTTATAGGTTTCGGAACAAGATTTAGAACTATTGGGGTCTCGAAATTTGATTTGTCAACGCGTTCATTCAAATTGTGTTCATTGACTATTGAAGGAAATTCATCCGACAGATTTGTGTTTTCAAGTATTCTAGCTGAAATATCAGCAACATCTCTAGCTATATTTTTATTAGTTGTAGGACTACTCGTAACCTTATTTGGAATGTGAGGTTGTTTGTCTTGACTCTTGTTAAGTGCAATGTTATTTAAAACCATTTGGTCCTTAGAAAACATCAAATCCAAATTATTTTGAGTAAAAGAGTCCGTAATTTGATTCTTGTTTTGTTTATCGCTAACCGCAGTCTTTTTTAAATCCGCCTTACTAAAATAGTGATAAATAGTATAAGAAATACCCGTTGCTATTAAAAATATGGCTGCCCATTTAACTAATAATGCGTGTGGTTTAGGCACTGCACTTACTCCATCAGAAGTAGGATTTATAGCACCCCATAGTGCATCAGGAGGCATTTGTTCAAATCCACTGAAAGACTCCTTTAGTTGGTCGTCTATGTGATTATTCTTATCCTTCATTATACATTACTGAGTTAGTTTTTAGTTCTTTTTTTAGGTTCGCTCGAGCTCTGTTGAGTTGGCTTTTTGATGTACCTATGCTTATTGATAATGATTCGGCTATCTGTTTATGAGACCAGCCTTCTATGGCATATAAATTTAGTACTGTGCGGTACCCTTCTGGCAATTGCTGTATGCATCTTAACACTTTTTTTTTATCTATAAAATGGTCATCACTCACATCATTGTCTAAATCACTTTGATATATCTCTTCTTGTAAAGGCAGTGCTTTTGGTGTTTTCATGTTTTTACGGATATGCTGTAGTGATACATTTAATATTACCTTTCTTACCCAACCTTCTAAGCTGCCGGTATTGTTATAGTTTTTAAGAGACTTAAACACTTCAATAAACCCTTCTTGTAAAAACTCCTGAGCTTCAACATCGCTTTGAGCATAGCGTAAACACATACCATACATCTTAGCTTTAAATAGATTATAAAATTTCGAGTATGAACGCTCCTCGTTTCTCAAGCATCCAGCAAGTAGTTTCTGTTCTTGTTCTTTGCGTTCTTTACTCTTTCCGTCTGGCACTCTAAAAAATAGGGAATTTACGAAGTAATGCTTTTTCTTATACTAATCTACTACTTTATTTTACTGTAAAATGCAGGAGAGTTGACCTCTCCTACATCAATATTAACGCTAAAAAGCACGTTTATTCCTAACTGTTACCTTCATCATCCCCTTCTCCTTTGTCTTTATCTCCTTTGTCCTTGTCTCCTTTGTCTTTATCTCCTTTGTCCTTGTCTCCTTTGTCTTTATCTCCTTTGTCCTTGTCTCCCTTGTCTTTGTCTCCTTTATCCTTGTTTCCCTTGTCTTTGTCTCCTTTATCCTTGTTTCCCTTGTCTTTGTCTCCTTTATCCTTGTCTCCCTTGTCTTTGTCTCCTTTGTCCTTGTCTCCCTTGTCTTTATCTCCTTCGCCTTTTCCTTCGCCCTTGTCAGTGTCTCCATTCTTGGAATCTTTTACTTTTTCTATTAGATCCTTAAAATCTACTTTCTGACACGAGGTGAAAGTAACAGAACCCATTATGAAAAGGATTAAAACTAGTTTGCTGATTGTGTTCATATTATTAAATTTATTAATGTTTATTTACTCTTAAGTTGAAAGAAATTGAAAAAGGTTGCACTAAAATTAAATAAATAATAAAATTGACTTGATTTAACAGGGATTTATGGAAAATTTAAAAAGCAGAATAATGAGCTAAAATTCAACTATTCGCCTCCAGTAGCCCCTATATTCCTTATATCAAACATTTTTTGGAGATAAACGACTTGTTATCAAGTCGATAGTGTCGGGATTATATTTTAAAGAACGCTGTGGCAAATGAAATCGCTATTTCTTTAAAACTCTAAATACTTGTTTGATTCCGTCTCCAATACTGAAAATATAGACACCTTCAGACAAGTTATGAAGCGGTACTTCTGTATCCACACCTGTTATCTCTCCATTAAAGAGTATTTGGCCTTCACTTGAATAAACAGTATAGCTTGCTCCAATTTGTTTGGCAGTAGCTTGTATATGAATAACTCCGCCGGTTGGATTGGGATATAGTGAATAGAGCTGTTTTTTGCTCACATCAGTAATGCTTGCACCTCTTAGGGTGAGTGTAACTGTTTCAGAGGTGTCTGAGCAGTCATTTGCTACAACGATGCATCTAAACGCATGATTTTCATTGGATGCACTCACATTAGCAACGACAAGAGTATCGTTGTTTGCACCGCTGTATTGACCAGCATTACTTACATTCTGAAATCCTAGTCCTTGGTCTGTTTGCCACTGATAGGTTGCAGTTGACGTGTACAATGAGTTTACAATAAAAGTAGCGTTGCTGCTGGCACTCACCCTTTGATTAACTGGACCAAGAGTTATAATATCATCTTTTGCCACTATAGTGAGATTGTAGGTGACAATGCTATCGCACCCTATGCTATTAGTAAGTGTGTCCAGATGTTGACCGCTGCTGGTCCACGTTTTGCCAGATGGTGACGTATAGCTAAAACACGCTGATAAGATTAATGAATTGCTTGTGGAGTCTAAGATAGTTAAGTTGATAGTTAAGACACTATCGCACCCTACACTGTTTGTAATGGTATCTTGGTATGTGTTACTGCTGGTCCATGTTTTACCAGAAGGTGAAGTATAGCTATTGCATTCTGACAAGGTTAAGGTTTCTGCAGTTGAATTGAGGATAGTTAGGTCAATATTTATAATGCTATCACATCCTGCAGTGTTTGTAAATGTATCTAGATTATAGATGCCGCTGGTTTTCCAAGTCATTCCTGTCGACGATGTGTAGCTATTGCATTCTGAGATAACAAGTGTATCATTAGATGATGGTAGGATAGTTAGGTTCAAAGTCACTATGCTGTCGCACCCAGCTGTATTTACAAAAGTGTCCGTCGCACTCGTATCACTACTCCAATAACTTATCCCATTTGTCCATAGATATGGAGCACAAGAGGAAATAGTATCTATAGAAGATTCTGTTTCGCAAAGGAAATAAACTCTGGTATAACCTGGATAAGCTCCTACCGCAACAGTGTCACCATTGCTACCTAGAGATACTGAATAACCAAACCGCCCCTCCAAGTTTGATCCGTTTATATCTGCACCTACTTGTGTCCACGTTCCACTAATATTTTCATAAATCCTAACATGTCCATGATGTGAAGCAGTGGCAGAATCGCCGACATTATACTGAGCTCCAATAGCAATTTTGGAACCGTCACTAGACAAAGAAACTGCACATCCGGATCCATCACCTGGATTTTCTCCATCTATATCGGATCCTATTTGTGTCCAAGTGCCACTGATATTTTTATAAATTCTTACATGTCCTGAATTTGATCCATTTCCATCATTAAATGGAGCTCCAATGGCTACTATACTTGCATCACTGCTCAGAGATACACGAAAACCAGATTGATCACCCGCTGCTTCGCCATTTATATCTGCACCCACTTGTGTCCAAGTGCCGCTACTATCTTTAAATATTTTTACGTGTCCCGACAAGGCTCCGCTGTCACTATTGCGTATTGCACCAATAGCTACAGTTGTTCCGTCGTTGCTAAGAGAGACACGGTAGCCAAATTGGTTTAATGCTGTATCCCCATCTATATCAGTACCTATTTGTGTCCATGAGCCACTGATATTTTCGAAGATTCTTACTTGACCTTTAAAATTGTCATGATTTGGAGCCCCAATGGCGACTTTTGTCCCATCACAATTTACAGATACGGCCCATCCTGAATAATCATCTGATGCTTCTCCATCTATATCTGAGCCTATTTGTGTCCAAGTACCGCTAACGTTTTCATATACTCTTACATGACCCGATTTACCATTACCATGTGAATCATTAAAAGGTGCTCCTATAGCCACTATATTTCCATCGCAACTTGTTGATAGAAACTGGCCAGAGTTATCCGCTGCTGCTTCACCATCGATTTCACCTCCTACTACTGTCCAAACACCGCTAATGTATTTGTATGTTCTTACTTGGCCAGAAGATGCACCATTTGCAGTATAATTATACGGCCCTCCAACTGAAATGGTAGTTCCGTCACTGCTTAAAGATACTGGGGTCCAATCGTATCGCCAATTTGAATGTCCTACTATGTCAGAACCCAATTGCGTCCATGTTTGGGCATTTACTAAGAAGAGACTTAACACACAAATTAGCATTAAATAAATCCGGGTAGAGTTTATATTCAAGTTCATACTAATTGTTTATGGAGAATACAAAATTAAGAAGTTGAATCTTTTTTAAAACCTAGAATCCCAAAATACCTTTTAATAAGGTATAAAAAAGAGTTGTAGATTACTGTACAACCCTAATGATCACCTCGGCAAGAATCGAACTTGCATTTAAAGTAAAATTTCTATCAACTGAAATACAAGGCTAATATTATATGCATTATGTAGCTTTAAGTTTGACCGAATTTAGATCTTCTGAATATTATAAGAATATCCCATAAACCATATTCTTATCTTCGCACCAATGTATAAGAACATACTATCAGAAAATCAAGGCTCTGTTCAAATAATTACAATTAATAGAGAAGATAAGCTGAATGCTTTAAACATAGAGTTAATCCAAGAAATTGGACAAGAAGTTGCTCGATTGAATAAAGGAAAGTTAGTAAGAGGTATAATTATTACAGGTAAAGGGAACAAAGCTTTTGCTGCTGGTGCAGATATATCTGAGTTTGCAAACTTTAATAGTAAACAAGCAAAAGAAATGAGTACCAACGGAGGAAAAGTTTTTGATAGTATTGAAGCTAGTGAGATACCTGTAATTGCAGCAGTAAACGGTTTTGCACTTGGCGGTGGATGTGAGTTGGCAATGAGTTGCCATGTTAGAATTTCGAGCGAAAACGCAAAATATGGTCAACCAGAGGTTAACCTTGGTGTGCCTCCAGGATATGGCGGAACACAGAGATTAGCACAGCTTGTTGGTAAGGGAAGAGCATTGGACTTACTTGTTAGTGCAAGAGCTATAGATGCACAAACAGCATTAAATTATGGATTAACTACACAAGTAACCAATAGTGATGATTTATTGCCTACTTGTATTAAATATATTGAAAAACTAGGGGCAAAATCACCGTTGGCAATTGCAGAAGTTATTAAATGCACAAATGTTTTGTACGGAAATAAAGACGGTTTTCAATACGAAATAGACAGTTTCTCAAATAGCTTTGACACCAGTGATTTCAAGGAAGGAACTGCTGCATTCTTAGAAAAAAGAAAGCCTAACTACTCTTAAGAGATTATTTTAACTAACCATAATATTTTGGCATTCTATTTGTTGATTAAGTGTTGAACATTAATTTTGAAACATATTAAACATAAAATGAAAAATTTATTCTTACTATTAGCTTTTGTATTTGGCCTTACAACATTGAGTACAGCTCAAAATGAAGAAGGAAACTTAACACTTACTCCTGAAGCGGCTGCGAAAATGGCTTTAGAAAAAAAATCTCACGATTTTGGTAAAATTGAAGAAGGTGTACAAGCAACCGTAACTTTCACATTTAAAAACACAGGTAATGCTCCTTTAGTATTAAACAGTGTTAAAGCTTCTTGTGGATGTACAACTCCAAAATGGACAAAAGAACCAGTTGCTCCTGGAGCAGAAGGTGCAGTTACAGCTATTTATAATTCAAAAGGAAGACCTGGAAACTTTACAAAAACAATTACCGTAACTCACAATGGTGAAGGTGGTACTGAGTTTTTAACAATTAGAGGTGTTGTAAATAGAGCAGCTCCAGTTGTTAAACCTACTGTAGTAAGCCCAGAGCAATAAGAACAATTTGTATTTGAAATAATTAATAAAACCCCTTTGCTTTGCAAGGGGTTTTTTGTTTTCAATGAATAATATTTTTACACTTCTACTAATAGTGTGTGCCCTTACTGCATATGCACAAGAAGAAAATAAAGAAATAGAATCTATTCTTTTAAAGTTGGACAAATTAGAAAAACTTAAATTGGAAAATGGTTCTGTTAGCACGATACAAGTTATTTCAGAGTATGACTTTTATATCGATATTGAGAAAGATTCTTTTTCTGATAATGCTAAAACTAATGAATTTGAAAACACGGAAACGATAGAAATAATAGACACAAATATTTTACAAGCCATTATTTCTTTTGATACATCTACCTATGAAATAGGAACTGTTACACAATGAGATATCGTTAAAAAACTTTCATTTTTACCAATATTGGTACCGACAATTTGGAGCTAATAAATGTAATACCAGATTGTAGTTGTACTTCTCCTAAATGGTCAACGGAGATTATTAAACCACAAAAACAAGGTTTTATTACAGTAACCTATGGTAGCCACGATGATGTTGGCAAATTTTTAAAGACTATTACCGTACTTCACAATTCTGGAGAAGGGTATACTTTTTTGGAGTTAAAGGGGTTTGTCTCACAAAAATTATAGCAAATCTGCTTTACCAAACCAACCAGTTAATCCGCCTGTATGTATGGCAAGCACTTTAGTGCCTGGCTTTATGGTCTTGTTATCAATTAAGGTTTTTATAGCCAACAATAATTTTCCAGTATAAATGGGGTCTAATAATATGCCCGTAGATTTGGTAAAATCCGTTATAAATTCAACTAGTTCGGAGGTTGTTTTGGCATATCCGCCACAATGAAACTGGTCATAAACAGTAACATCTTCAACATTAAATATAGATGCTAAATCGCTTTTTATATAACCTGGACCTTTCAAAACTTGCACTCCGTTTAATTGAATTCTAAATCCTTCTCTTTTTAAATAATTAGCCATTCCAGCAAGTGTTGTTCCTGTACCACAAGCAACAAATATTTCATTAAAACCAGTTAAGGTGGTTTCTTTTAAAATTGTCTCGCAGCCAATTGTTCCCTCCAGAGAAGCACCTCCTTCTGGTATAAATAATTCTCCGTTTTTTACACCTTCTGTTCGGTTTATATCCTTGTATTCGGCTCTAGTTACAAATTTCAGATGCATACCATATAAAATACATAACTTTAAAACTGCATTTAAGTTTGTTGGTTTTTCTCCTCGTATTATGCCAGTGCACCTTATTTTATTTATTGAACAAGCACAAGCTGTTGCAACCAAATGATTTGAAAAAGCTCCACCAAATGTTGTAATTCCATTATAATTTGCTTTTTCATATTTTCTTAAAATACCAGAGAGTTTTCTCCACTTATTTCCAGAAATTATAGGGTGTATTAGATCATCTCGCTTTATGTACAATTCTACCCCATTGGCATTGGCCCAATCAACAGACACTTTGCATACAGGTGAAGGAATATTCAAATGATTATCAATACTCATTGATTGCTAAACTTATGTCTTAAAACATCCCAAACTAAACTTGGTTCGTATCCTTTACCAATGGCAAACTGAGCTGCCTTATAATTTTTTTGAAACGTTTTAAGGTTTTTAATGCTGTAAAATTTTTTTTCTAAAATGTTGTACAATACTTGATTGTATTGGTCTGAAGATATTTCTTCAAAGGATTTTTTAATACAATAACTTGATATTTTTCTACGCTCTAGCTCCATTCTAATCTTATTTCTACCCCATTTTTTATAGCGGAACTTACCTCTTGTAAAGGCCTTTGCAAACCTTTCTTCGTTTAAAAAATCTTGTTGTATTAATTCATAAATTATAAGCTCAACATCATCTTTAGACAATTTAAACGAATACAGTTTATCTCGTACTTCTTGATGGCACCTTTCCTGATAAGCACAATACTTTGATATCTTTTGTCGAGCTTCCGTTGGTGTATAAGATTTGACGTTCAAAATAGCAATAGAGACTGCTAAATTAGTGTACAATAAGCCTACTTTTGTAATTGCTTGTATTCTTTAAAAGAAATAGCTCACATTGTTAACGGTAAATTGGTTGGTAACCCAAACGTTATAATTAAAAACTTAATTACTGATACCCGAAGAATTAACGATGCTCAAAACTCTGTTTTCTTTGCCCTAGTTACCGACAAGAACAATGGTCATAACTACATAAAAGATGCAGTAGAAAAAAACATTGCAGCCGCAATAGTTAATAAACAGCCACAAACAGATTGCACATACATTTTAGTAAAAGATACACTTGCTGCTTTGCAAGCTCTATCCAAACACCATAGAAAACAATATAAATATCCTATAGTGGGCATAACTGGAAGTAATGGCAAAACCATAGTTAAAGAATGGATTAGCTTTCTATTGCAAGATCAATTTAATGTATGTAAAAACCCCAAAAGTTATAATTCTCAAATTGGAGTACCACTATCTGTATGGGGGTTAAAAAACAAACATAATTTAGGTGTTTTTGAGGCAGGAATATCAAAACCGAATGAAATGGAATTGTTGCAAGATATTCTGGCTCCTAGTATTGGTGTATTTACGCATTTAGGTGATGCACACTCTGAAAACTTTGAAAGTGATGAGAATAAGTTAAACGAAAAACTTAAGCTTTTTAAAGAGAGTAAAACTATAATTTGCCCTGCAAACAATTTAACTGTTCTTAATGCAATTAAAAAGCTAAACAAAAACACCTTTACTTGGGGTAGTGATGCAGGGTGTAACTTGCATGTAATTCCCAATTTAGAAGGCAACTATACCGTTACATACAACAGCGAAAGTTTTATAATTAACCCTCCTAATTTAGATAAAGCTTCTATTGAAAACACATTTACAGCACTAGCAACCTGTTTGGCTTTGGGATGCAAAATGGAAAATATTGCCGTAAAAATTGAATCCTTGCCTAGCATAGATATGCGGTTACAGCAAGTGAGTGGTGTAAACGGAAATCAACTAATTTTAGATTATTACAATTTTGACTTTAAGTCTGTTTCTATAGCTTTTGATTTTCTTAAACAACAGCAACCAAAAGCAGATATTACTGTAATCCTTTCTGACATTTTAGGAAGTAATTTAGACAAGCATTCGCTGTATAAAAACTTAAATAACGTATTGGTTAGGAACAATGTGTCCAAACTTATTGGAGTAGGAACCGAAATACACTTACAAGCAGAAGAGTTTAATCTACCCTCCAAGTTTTATAAATCAACTGCTGAATTAATTGCAAACTATCCATTTTATGAGCTAAAAAATCAAACGATTTTAATTAAAGGTGCAAGGCCGTTTGAGTTCGAGAAAATTGCAGATATTCTAAAAACCAAAACTCATCAAACCGTATTAGAAGTAAACCTAACTAAACTGCAGCATAACATTGATGTTATCAAAAGTATTTTACCAAAACAAACTAAAATAATGGCAATGGTTAAAGCTTTGGGATACGGAAGCGGTGATTATCAAATTGCCAAAAAACTAGAGCATAATAATATTGATTACTTGGGGGTTGCTTATACTGATGAAGCAATGCAACTAAGAAGAGCTGGAATTACCACACCCATTGTAGTTTTAAATCCAGACCTTAACTGGTTAGAACCCTATACGGATTATAATATAGAGCCAGTAATCTATTCTTTTGAAAGCTTAAATAAAGTGAAAAAAAAGCCGATTAAAATTCACTTAGAAATTGACACAGGAATGCATCGATTGGGTTTTTCTAAGCTTGACTATCCCAAACTACTAAAAGAAATAGCACAATTAAACAAAACTGAAGTTGTCGCTATTTTCAGCCATCTTGCAGTAGCCGACAATGATGACAAAGCCGCCTTTACTGCTCAACAAATAAAGGAATTTAAAGCAATAAGCACAGAGGTAGAACGTGTTCTTTCACGAAAAATAATGAAGCATCTTTCTAATACCGCAGGTATTGAAAAACACCCAAATGCTCTTTTTGATATAGTGCGATTAGGAATAGGGTTATATGGTGTCTCGTCAAAGGGCAAAAAGAGTTCACTAACACCTGTAAGCACCTTCAAATCATATATCACTCAAATAAAAACTATACCCGCCAATGAAGGTGTTGGTTATGGAAATTATGATGCAAGTTCTTACGGCAGAAAAATAGCAATTATAGCTGTAGGATATGCAGATGGGTTTAGCCGTAAATTTAGTAGAGGCGTTGGTTCCTTTATAATAAACAATAAAAAAGCACCCGTTGTTGGCAATGTATGTATGGATATGACAATGTGTGATGTAACATCTATTGAGTGTAAGGTTGGTGATGAAGCAATAATTTTTGGAAATTCACCTACCGTAAGTGAACTTGCCAAAACATTGGATACTATTCCGTATGAAATCTTAACAAACGTTAGTGAACGCGTAACTCGAGTATTTTTTCAAGAATGAGAGGTGTAGATAAAAAACAAATTATTAATGGCATAGCAAATGGCGATACCCGTATGCTAAGCAGAGCAATAACTTTGGCAGAAAGTACTATTTTAGAACAAAGGCAAATGGCCTTAGATATTATTGAACATTTTGGACCACAAAAAAATACTTTTAGAATAGGTATTACAGGAACTCCTGGTGCAGGAAAAAGCACATTTATAGAGGCAATAGGCACTAATATTTTAGAGAATAACAAAAATAAAGTAGCTGTTTTAAGTGTTGACCCAAGCAGCGAAATAACAAAAGGTAGCATACTTGGAGATAAAACAAGGATGGCTAATTTAAGTGCAAATAGCAGGGCATTTATAAGACCAACAGCAAGTGGTAACCAATTGGGCGGTCTAGCAAAAAACACTCGATTAGCAATGTTATTATGCGAGGCTGCAGGTTATAATATTATATTAATAGAATCTGTTGGGGTTGGCCAAGGGGAAACAGAAATAGCTCAATTAGCCGACCTTTTTATTTTACTATTAAATCCAGGCGGTGGTGATGAACTACAAGGTATAAAAAGGGGTATAATGGAAATGGCGGATATTATTGTTGTAAATAAAGCAGATGGTGATCTTGAAAAACAAGCTAACTTAACCGCTAAAGAGTACAGCATGGCACTCCATTTACACAACAAGAGCAACAATCAATGGCTACCAAAAGTAATTACCGCCTCAGCAATCAATAAGTTGGGAATAGAACCTTTTTGGAGAATTTGTTTTGAGTTTGAAAAACACTCTATTGACAATAGTATAAAACAAACATTACGAGAAAAACAAAAACACTATTGGACCAAAAAAACCATTCAAGATTTATTGTTATCTAAACTAGATAGTTATGATTCTGAAATTTTAAATGGATTACAAAAAAATCAACTTCCAGAAAGGTTAGCTGAAAAGATATTTAATAGGTTAAAAAACTAAACGCAACTATTAATACAACTTCCTCTAATCTTTACTTTTATTCAAGGCAATTACAAACCATAGAAACTTGCCCTAATAATTAAACGCAAAAATTGAGAATAAGATAAAATCCCATCTCTCAAAAAGATAGTTTTACAATTAACAAAAAACCTATTTTTGCCCAACTTTTTTAAAAAGATTCAAAATGATAATTGGTGTACCTAAAGAAATTAAAAACAACGAAAACAGAGTTGGTGTAACTCCTGCTGGAGTTTCTGAATTTAAAAAACACGGACATACTGTTTATGTACAATCTACTGCTGGTAATGGAAGTGGATTTTCTGATGAAGAATATGTTAGTGCTGGTGCAGAAATGCTTCCTACTATTGAAGACACTTATGCAATCGCAGAAATGATAGTAAAAGTAAAGGAACCTATTAAGCAAGAGTATACTCTTATTAAAAAAGATCAATTAGTGTTTACATATTTTCATTTTGCAAGTGATGAAGCTCTTACTCACGCAATGATTGCTAGTAAATCTGTATGTCTTGCATACGAAACAGTAGAAGCAGATGATAGAACTTTACCACTTCTTGTTCCAATGAGTGAGGTTGCAGGAAGAATGAGTACACAAGAAGGAGCAAAATATTTGGAGAAACCTATGGGTGGAAGAGGCATTTTATTAGGTGGTGTTCCTGGAGTAAAACCGGCAGAAGTGCTTGTTCTAGGTGGTGGTATTGTAGGTACACAAGCAGCTAAAATGGCTGCTGGATTAGGTGCACACGTAACCATGATGGATATTTCTCTACCAAGACTAAGACAGTTAGATGATATAATGCCAGAGAACGTAGACACTGTATATTCAAATGATTATAATATTCGTGCAGCAATAAAAGTGTCAGACTTAATTATTGGAGCAGTGTTAATACCTGGAGCTAAAGCTCCAAATCTTGTAACAAGAGATATGTTAAAAGATATGAGGCCTGGTACCGTGTTGGTGGATGTTGCTGTTGATCAAGGTGGCTGTTTTGAAACAACAAAGCCTACTACTCATGAAAATCCAACATACATTATCGATGATGTTATCCATTACACTGTTGCAAATATGCCAGGTGCTGTTCCTTATACATCAACACTTGCACTAACTAATGCAACGCTTCCCTACGCAATTCAGTTAGCAAACAAAGGTTGGGTTAATGCTTGTAAAGACAGTAGAGAACTACGCTACGGTCTAAATATTGTTGCTGGAAAAGTATGCTATAGAGGTGTTTGCGAAGCTTTTGGGCTTGAGTTTACTTCTGAGGAAGATATTCTTGCCGAGTATTAATCTATAAGACATAAAACATATAGAACCACTTACACCTGTAGGTGGTTTTTTTTATTCCTTCTTTTAAAGAAATTCGCAATTCCAAAATGAAACTATTCCATAAGGTTTATTCCAATCATAACACTTCTCAATACGTTTTTATTCTACACGGGTTATTTGGTATGCTGGATAATTGGCACAATATGGCTCGTAAACTTTCAGAACATTTTAATGTAGTTACTTTAGACCAAAGAAACCACGGTAGAAGCCCGCATATTGATGAAATGAACTATGAATTGATGGCTGAAGATTTATCTAACCTTATGAATCTTTTGCAAGTAAAATCTGCCCATGTGATTGGCCATTCTATGGGAGGAAAAACAGCAATGAAATTTGCTGACTTATACCCAGATAGAATAGAAAAACTGGTAGTGGTTGACATTGGGCCAAGAAGATATAAACCAGGGCACAAGCTCTATTTTAATGCCTTTAATTCTTTAGATTTTTCAGAATGCAAAAGCAGAAAAGATGCCGATAAACTATTTGCTGCGATTGAAAAAAACTTAGCTGTACGCCAGTTCTTACTCAAAAATTTAGAAAAGGCAGAAAAAGGATATAAGCTTAAATTTAACCTAAAACCAATTGATGATTTCTATCTCCAAATGATAGACAATTTAGAATTTAATTGGTTGATTAATAACCCCACTTTGTTTTTATACGGTAAAAAATCTGACTACATAACAGAAGAAGATATTCATACAATTGAAGATACTTTCACCCAAGCTACGTTTGTTGGAATAGAAGATGCAGGACATTGGGTTCACGCTGAAAAACCAATTGAGTTTTATACCGCTACTTCAGAATTTTTACAGAAATAAAAGATGGGTTTTGGTTATTATTGCCTCTTCTACTCGTGAAAAATCTTTTTATTTTCATATTTATTTTTGGTAATATCTTTAGTTCTGCTCAAACAATCGTTACAGGTAGAGTAACTGATGGCGTTTCTGGAGACCCATTACCTTATGTAACCATTAGGGGGAATAACATTAAACTGGGGACAGTTTCTGACTTTGATGGCCATTATAAAATAGAAACAGGTTTAAAATTAGATAGCCTAATTGCAGCTTATATGGGCTACACAGAAATAAAGAAAGTAGTTTCTGTTGGTGAAACCCAAACAATTGATTTTGTGCTTTTTGAATCTGCCAGTTCTTTAAAAGAGTTTGTAGTAAAACCTGGCGGTATTAATCCCGCGGAGGTAATTATGAGAAGAGCTCAAAAGAAAAAAAAAGAGTATAATCCAGAAAAAATTGAGTTTTATGAATACGAAGGTTATAACAAGGTCCAATTAGCAATAGACAATGTAAGTGATAAGTTTAAGAAACGGAAAGTATTTGAAGCAATGGAGCCGTTGTTTGATACAATTTCATCATTTAGCGATACCAGTTCATTAAAAGTATTGCCTGCTTTTGTTTCAGAAACTTTAAGCGATTATTACTTTAGAAAATTCCCCAGAAGAACCAAGGAAACTATTAGAGCAACAAAAATACAAGGTGTTGGTGTTGGTGAAGAAAGCTATGTTTCTCAAATCTTGGGTTCTACTTTTCAGCAGTATAACTTTTACGAAAACAACTTATACATCTTAGATAAAGACTTTATATCTCCTCTTTCTTCTCAGGCAAATGCTTATTACCTATTTACACTGCGAGACAGTATTTTAATTGACAACGAGTCTTGCTACCAAATACAAGTAGACCCAAAAAACCCTAAAGATTTGGTATTTAGCGGTATGCTATGGGTATCTGCAAAAAGTTACGCCATTAAACAGCTTAGCTTAGAAATTACCAAAGAAGCCAACTTAAACTTTGTAGAAAAGTTAAAAATTCAACAAGAGTTTACCGAAGTTGAACCAACCTATTGGTTGCCAAGTAAAACTCGGGTACTAATTGATATTGCTGAACTTACAAACAACTCAGTAGGTTTAATTGGATTGTATTACAACTCATCAAAAAACATAAAAGTAAATAAGGTAAGAGAGCTGCCTTTTTATGAAGAAAAAATTAAAGTAGATGAGCTATCATTTAAAAAACCAGATAGCTTTTGGGATACTGCAAGACATGAAAAAATAACGGCTGCCGATAAAAAAATTTATCAAATGGTTGATTCTTTAAAAAACCAACCCATTGTTAAAACCTATGTAGATGTTGTTGAAATTCTAGTTGACGGGCACATTCCCTTAGCCAAGATAGATGTTGGACCATTTCATCACATAGCGGGATTTAACCGCTTAGAGGGCTTTAGAACCCGCATAGGCTTTAGAACAAATCCAGAACTTAATAAAGATCTAGGGTTTAAGGCTTATGGAGCTTATGGTTTTAAAGATAAGCAATTTAAATATGGTGTTTTTGCCGACTATGTATTTGATCGTAAAAAATGGACTAAAGCAGGGGTTTTTGTTAAAAACGACATTGAATTAATCGGTTTAACAGATGAAGATATTGGTACGTCCGCTCTTTTTGATGCATTTGCAACTTTTGGAACTGATCAACTAAATAGAAGCTTTACCAAACGAGTTTGGTTTGAAAGAGAGTTAATTAAAGGTTACACGCAAAAAATAAATTTTACACATAAGTCTTATTTCTTTACACCTATAAATAATTTCAAATTTGGGTATTATTCTGTTGCTGGAGACTCAACCTCAATTGCAAGCGATTTTAATATAACCTCCATCAATCTAAGAGGTAGATTGTCTCACAAAGAGCAATTTATTTACAGAAGAAACTTAAGATATAGCTTAGGAAACTTAAAAGCTCCTGTGTTATCAATAGACTATACACATAGCTTTAAAGATTTGCTAAACAGCGACTTTACATTTAACAAGCTTGGTTTAGAAGTGTGGCAGTTTAATAGTCTAGGAACGATTGGCACTTTTGAATATACCGTAAAAGCTTATAAAACATTTGGTGCAGCCCCATATCCAAGTTTGTTTATTATGCGTGGTAATGAAAGTATTTTTAGTAATGATATGACGTATAACCTTATGGATTATTTTGAATTTGCAGCTGATCAATATCTGTCTGCAGATTACGAGCATCAATTTAATGGGTTAATAATGAACAGAGTACCGCTTGCTAAAAAGATAAAACTTAGAAGTTTTTTAACGGCTAAAGCTGTTTATGGTACAATGTCAGACAAAAACAAAGCTCTAATGCCTTTGAATAACATATCTTATACAAACCCGCAATTTTTTGTAAACGGAAAGCCCTACATTGAGCTTGGTTACGGGATAGAGAACATTTTTAGGTTTATAAGAATAGATTTTATACATAGATTAACTTATGTAAATAGTGATCATCCAAACGCCAAACCCTTTGGTATAAAAGGTACTGCTAAGTTTAGATTCTAGTTAGGCTTCTAGCTTCTTCAGCTTTAATCATTTCAGAAACAATATCTTTTAAACTGTGCCTAATATCCCAGTTTGGATAATCAGATTTTAATCTGCTTAAATCAGAATAATAACAAATGTGGTCACCTATTCTATTTTCTTCACCAACGGTATAATTAACTTTATAGCCACTAATTTCCTCAATTACATCAATAGATTCTAAAACAGAAGCACTGTTGTCTTTTCCTCCTCCTAAATTGTACACAGCTCCAGCAACTTTAGGATTTTCGATATACGCTTCAAATGCTTTAACCACATCCTCAGAATGTATTTGATCTCTAACTTGCTTACCCTTGTAACCAAATATTGTGTAAGGTCTTCCTGTAACCGCAACCTTTACTAAATAACTTAAAAATCCATGCAATTCTACTCCGCTGTGTTGTGGCCCAGTTAAGCACCCTCCTCTAAAACTAACAACAGGCATATTAAAATATCTTCCATATTCTTGAGCCATTAAATCTGCTGCTGCCTTACTTGCTCCAAACAAACTATGCTTGCATTGATCTATTCTGCAGTCTTCCGATATTCCATTTGCATAAGCTGGTTCATCGTACTCCCATCTTCTATCTAACTCTTTTAGTTTAATTTCATTTGGAGCATCTCCATACACTTTATTTGTGCTCATATAAACAAAAGGAGAATCCAAACAATGTAACCTGTTTGCTTCTAACAAGTTCATTGTACCTACTGCATTTGTATCAAAATCATCAAAAGGAATTTTGGCAGCTAAATCATGACTTGGTTGAGCAGCACAATGCACTGTGGCATCTGGGCTTTCATTTTTGTAAAGGTCTATTACTGCTTTTCGATCTCTAATATCAATGTTTCTATGTGAAAACTTAATAGGCAAATCTTGCAATAATTTTAAGTTCCAAGAAGTATCTCCACCATCACCAAAAAAGTATTTTCTAAGGTTACTGTCTACCCCAATTACTTCATGACCTTTGTTTCCAAAATACCTTACGGCTTCAGAACCTATTAAACCACTACTACCTGTTACTATTATTTTCATACAGAATGCAAAAAAAGTTGTTTTTTATAGGATAACAAAAAACTAAACACTTTAAAACATTAGAACCACAATTGACTAGAAAAACTTGATTTTCATTAAGGCAGCTATACTCATTTTAAGCATAACCAAACCGTTTTTTATTCTTCCGGTCATTTTAGTTTCACCATAGGTTCTTTCCATATAGTGTACGGGTAAATCAATTAGTTTAAGTTGCGTTTTTGCTGCTCCAAAGATTAATTCATAATCCCCCCATCTATCATCTACCCCCCAAGTACCCCGTAAAGCTTTTACTTTTTCAAAGTCTGATTTATATAAAACTTTTGTGCCACATAAGGTATCTTTAATCTTAGTATCTAAGATATAAGAGAAGAATAAGCTAAAAAATTTGTTTCCTAACACATTAAAGAAACGCATTGCCTCATCGTGCATTGGATACAACAGTCTTGAACCGTTAATAAACTCACCATACCCTTTACTAATTGCTTCATAGAAATACGGCAATTCTTCTGGTATAACGGTTAAATCAGCATCCAAAATCATAAGAACATCTTTTTCTGCTGCATCAAAACAAGTCCAAACATTATTGGCCTTGTTAATACCAGGTGACGCTACTAACCGTATGTTCTTTTCAGGATATTTTTTAGCCATTTCCAGCACCAAATCTGGAGTACCATCTGTTGACTTATCATCACCAAAAATAATTTCTTGGTCTGCTGCTAATTTTGGTATTCTTTTCACTGCATCTTCAACATTGCCGGCTTCATTTCTGCACGGGATTACAATTGAAACCGAAGGGGAAGCTTCTTGGGGTAGCAACCTTGCAACAGTCACATTCATCATACAGAAATGTCTGAAAATTGGCAATCTAGCGATAAACCTATTAAAGACATAGCTAACAATTGGAATGTTGAACGGTATTAGTATAAATTTCTTGTGGTAAAGTGTTTCATATCCACTTAACGTTAATATGTTATCTATGTCATTGGGGGATAACCAGTTATGCACGTTTTGAGGCAGCTTTAACCTCAATTTTTCCGCTAGTTTTACAAGTTGGTTCCAACCATAATTATAATAGGTGAAGACAACACGAGTACGACTATGGCTGTTGCTTTTTACCTTATCTAAAACAGCCTTAATATCAGTAATATCTTCTGGAGAGGAAACAAGGATGTTGTCAAACTCGCCATCTATGCCAAAGTTTTCTCCAGATTGTGAATGAAATTCAAGATGAGGGTGCGTTTTTCTTGCTTGTTCAATTTGCTTTTCACTACTATCTACACCTACCCCATTTTTAGTATCTAATCTGTTTAAAATATAGCCAATACTACATCTTATATTTAGAACTTTGCTTTGAGCAGGAATTATAAATTTTAGTGTTTTAAGAAGTTGTCTATAATAATATGGATTTCTAGTAATCCACTTTATTCTTCTTTCAGTAATGTCGTCGTTTTTCTTTTGAATTGATATCCTTAATTCGTCAAGATGAGGATGCTTAATCATTTCCGTTTAAAGAGCAACGAAAATAAGCATTTAAGATTGAGAAAATTTAGCCCAAATTAATTTTGATGCAGGAGCATCCAAGTGTTCTTGCCGCAGGTGGTTACTATTTTAGAAAACAGCACACTCTTGTTACCAGTAATTGTTTTACTGCCGTTTGTTCCGAACATTTCAATTGTAAAATTAAATTTTTCTTTTAGGGTTATTTTAAAAGTCTTGTTCATGTTTTGCGTAGTTTATTCAAAACATGGCCCAATAATATTCACGTGTAGAAGTTATGTCAAAAGTAACACTTTATCGTTTATCCACAAAAAATAATTTCATAAGCTCCTTACTTTCAGACTCTAAAATGCGTTTTTGCACACTTATACCTTTTGTGTTGTTAATAAAGTTGTTAAACCCATGCTTTGGCTCCAAGCAACCAATAAATATGTTTTTAATCCTTGCGTTTTTAATGGCACCATAACACATTAAACACGGTTCTACTGTTATGTAAATGTCGCATTCATTCAAATACTTAGACCCCAAATATGTGCTAGCAGCAGTTATTGCTAGCATTTCTGCATGTGCCGTTGGATCGTTTAGTTTTTCCACTTGATTATACCCTTTCCCAATAATCTGATTTTGAGCTACAACTACACATCCAATTGGAACCTCTTCTTCAGCAAATGCCTTTTCTGCTTGTTTTAAGGCTTGTTTCATAAAATATTCAGGCTTCAATTCCATACAATAACTTAATTTTACAATACCAAAAGTAAGATAATGATAAAGTCTTTTGATAAAAAACTAGAACAACTAAAGCTACAGCATACTATTTACAATTTGTTACACAAGGATAATAGTGTTAGCAGCCATTTTGACTATCACGTTAACATAATGTCTGATAATGAAACTATCACGCTAAACCTTCTTACATATAATGAAAAGCATAATGAATACATGTTGTTTCATACTGTTTTTGGCACCAGTTCTTTGGATTGTTTAACTAAAATGCTCCAATGTATAAAAACAAAGAGCCAAAGTAGAGAAAACTCATACACCATAATTTGGAACAAGAATGGTGAGAATAAAACTCACAATTCATATTTTTTCGCCAAAGACGAAGACACAGCAATCCACAAATTTCTTCACGAAAAGAACAAGGATGATTACGTTTATAAAATTGTTTTGAACCCCGTTAGTTAACGTAACCCTGGTTTTGCATTTGTTCTAATATTGCTTCGAATAACATTTCTCCAACGTAGCTGGCTCCCTCATAACTAAAATGAGTGTAATCTTTCTTGGCAAGATCATTATTTACCCAACTAACCATTGAATTTTTACCGCCCATAGCTTCGTACAGGTCCCAAAATGCACAACCAGTGTCAAATGCGGCACCTTTCATTGCGTCTCTAATCAACGGAACATTTGTATACGAAACCATGTTACCACCCTTATTTCTGCTCATATCTGAAGGACCAATAACTAAAATGCTTACACCTGGATAAGCGGCCTTTATGCTGTTGAGTTGTTTAATCAGTTTATTTCTATAATATCCATAATCTGATCTAATGTTTGGGACTACATTTATACCGTATTGCAAAATAATAAACCTTACATTTAAAGCTTTTAGTTGCGTATTATAAAAAGCTTTATTCATGTCTTCAAAACCTATTGCAGAACTCCCTCTCATTCCAAAATTATCTACAGCAACCCCAACCTTGCCATCAAGAGCTAAACCATAAATTTTTGGAAAATTGCCTTGTGTAAATTCCAACTTTAATTTCTTATTAGTGTTTATATCCCATTGTTTAATGCCAAAGTTTGGGTTAGCTTTTACAAAATAATCCTCCACATAATTATCACTGTTTAGTTTTACTTGAAAAGGCTCATTGCTGGTGTATAATAATTTTATTGAAGAGTATTTACTTGCTGTTTTGTATCCTAAACCTCTGTTTTTAACCAGAATAAAGCTGCGTGTTTGTGCTCCTTTACTAAATCGGTGTTTAAAATAGACAGAATCTTCATTTGTAGAATCGCTAACGGTTATACTATCAACCCCAACAAAGTTTGTGTTTGAACCAGTAAAAGAAAAAACCGTAGCTCCTAATCCATATTTTCCCTCTTTTGCGTGCTTGCCTTTTATATAAAAGGCTTGTTTCTTTATGTTTTTGCTTTCGCCAACTAAAACCGTTCGCCTGCTATCTGCCGCAGGCTCACTTGGTAAAATAATTCCAGGACCTTTACCGCCAAACAACATTTGCAGCCTGTTTCTTAAGTAATCTGTAATCCTATCTCCTTCTAATTGAGAATCTCCATAATGTAAAACTCTTACAACCTTGGTTTTACTTTCGTACAACAAAGCTTCAATAAAATTTTTTAAAACTCCGTTGTTAGAAGGTGGCAATTGTATAGCTCTGTTCCGAGGTGTGACCAGCTTTAGAGTCAAAGTATCATAATTAACACTTTGTACTATTTCCTCATCAATCTTATTTACAATGCTATCGTTGTTTTCTCTGTTACCTGATGGTTCAAATTCTTTTGGACTTACATCTTTAAGAACAGAAGCTATATCTACTGATGCCACGGAAGAATCCCTATCGCCGGTTAACTCATAAACTGAAACAAACTTTAACTGTGCAAGCTTACCTAAATTAATCCCTGCTGGAGGGAACATCCAAACCAACAAGCCTAAAATTAAATTTACGGCAATCATTGTCAACAACAATGTGCTCGGTTTTAGACTTCGGCTTTTTAGATATTGGTTTCTATCCAGCTTCAACGTTTTAGTACTTAATCTTTTCTGGCAATCCTTTTTTTCTGATCTAGCGACATAGAATTGATTTTTCTATAATACGATGCTTTTGATGCAGGTACTTTTAAGGTTAGCCTTTGGTTTGCATATATACGTGACCCCCTTATGCCGTTCCAACGTTTAACCTCGCTCATTGTGCAGTCAAAATAATCGGCTATAAGAGAAAGAGCATCACCTCTTTTTACAGTATATCTTACATTAATTTTTGGTTTTTCAACCATAACACTTTTTGGTGTAATAATCTCGTTTGACTTAAGATTTGAAAATGAATCTACCGCTGCATATGCATCTCCATAAATTGTATCACCTTTTTCATAAAAAGCATCGACATACTCAATCGGAAGAGTTAAGTAGTACGTTTTACCAGAGTTTGGTATAAACCCTTTTTTATAAATTGGGTTTAACTGTTGTAAAAAGTTATGATCTATATTTAGAATCCTTGACACTCTGTAAAGAGGCAAATAATCACTTACTAAAACATTTTCTGTAATTATATTATCGCTCTTTACAATTATTCTATGGTTTAAATAGTAATTAGCAATGTACATTGCGGCTATAAGTTTAGGATATTCCTCCTTATACCTGGAGGGCAACGCATTGTTTACATCCCAAAACCCGTATGTTGAATCTTTAATTAAAGTAAGAGCCTTTTGCCACTCCAAATTTCCACCACAATATCTTGTATATGCCTCCTGCCAATTATTACAAAGTACGTATATCCTATTCAATTCTAAACAAAACGCTTTGGCAGCTCTTAACTTGTCTTTACGTTCGTCAACAAAGTTGCTTACATATAACCCGTTGCTTTTCGCAACATTGTACTTCATTTTAAAATAGCCTTTCTTACCCTCGGTTGTGTGGTAAAAGTTATCACACCCTGTTAAAGAAATACACGCATAACGCAATTCTATTGGAACATTATTTTCGTTAAAAACATCAATTAATGAACTATCTATTCTAAAAAAACGTTCTAATGCTATGCTAGTTTTGTTATCGTAATTTCTAACAAATGCTTCAATTTTTAACTTAACATCAGTGTTATAATCAAGGGGTATAGAGCTTGGTATAGTGTCTAGGCGAGATTGCACAAGGCTATCATTTACCTGTGCAACAACATTATTACACAACAATAAGGTCGATAGTAAAAGCTTAGTCTTCATAAAAAGATTCAACAATACTGGCAATATTTAACAGCTCTATTTCTTGGAAAGAATTTGCCATAAACTGCATACCAATAGATAGGTTGTTTGATTTTTTTGTAGGAACTGAAATTGCGGGTAAACCAGCTAATGATGCTTGAACAGTAAAAATATCTGCCAAATACATAAGAATTGGATCTTTTGATTTTTCCCCACCAATATCAAACGCTGTAGAAGGTGCTGTAGGACACAAAAAAAAGTCACAATTTTCTAGAATTTTTTCACTCTCCTCTTTTATAATTCTTCTTACTTTTTGAGCTTTAGAATAATAAGCCTCGTAGTAATCTGCACTTAAAACAAATGTACCGGTCATTATTCTTCGTTTTACTTCCTCTCCAAATCCTTTTGTTCTAGATTTTTTAAAGGTAGACTCAATATCGTGAGACTCTTTACTTCGCTCACCATATAATATTCCGCTATATCTACTTAAATTAGATGATGCTTCAGCTGTTGTTAACACATAATAACACGGAACCATGTAATCTAAATAAGGAAAAGATTGCTCCTGTACCTTATGTCCTTTAGCTTTCAGCATTTCAATAAGCTCAACATATGCCGCTTTAACATCATTTGCTAAAGCCTTACTTTCCAAAGCTTCTTTAGAGTACGAAATTGTATATTTCTTTTCTTGATTAGGTGTAAATTCAGCCACTTTAACTGGTGATGAAGTTGCGTCGTTTGCATCTTTACCCGCCATTATTTCAAGTATACGGGCTGAATCTTCTACACTTCCTGTTATTGGTCCAATTTGGTCAAAACTTGAAGCATATGCAAGCAAGCCCCATCGACTCACTCTGCCATAAGAAGGTTTTAACCCTACTGTTCCTGTAAAAGAAGCGGGTTGTCTAATAGAGCCACCTGTGTCTGAACCTAGAGCAGCTAAGCATAAATCCGCTTGCACCGCCACTGCGCTTCCTCCTGAACTTCCACCAGGAACTTTTGTTTCGTCTGCAGCATTTTTAACCACACCATATGCCGAGTTTTCATTACTAGCGCCCATTGCAAACTCATCGCAATTGCATCTACCAATAACAATCACATCCTCCACCAAAAGGCGTTCTAAAGCGGTTGCCGTATATACAGCCTCATAATTCTCTATTATTTTTGATGACGCTGAAACTTTGTGGTTATTAAAGCAAATATTGTCCTTAATAGCCAAGAACATTCCGGCTAGTTTTCCAGCTGTTCCGTTCTTAATTTTCTTATCAATTTCAACTGCTTTTTTCCTTACTTCCTTTTCATAAACCTCCAACAAAGCATTTAAATGCTTTTTCTCGTGGTTTGTTTTTAGATAGTATTCTGCAAGCTCAACACAAGAGGTTTTACCTGCTCTTATATCAACCCTTATTTGAGATAAAGAAGAATATTTTTTACCAATCATTCAGACTTTTTATCGTCTTTTTTAGGCTCGTCGTTTATACCTTCTCTAATTTGCTCAGAAACCTCATTTTTAGCTTTGTTAAACTCCCTAATTCCAGAACCGATCCCTTTCATTAATTCGGGTATTTTTCTACCTCCAAATAGTAGAAGTACAACAAGCACTATTACTACAATTTCAGGAGCTCCTAAACCAAATAATAATATTGTAGAAAACATATTTTTATATTAAGCAACAAACGTACAACAAACTTTTGGAAAAGGGCATCAAGATTATATTCTAAAGATTGATTAATTTCGTCGTTTAACAGAACAAATATGGCAATTAGACAACCTTTTAACCTTCAAAAGTGGATAGATGAGAATAGAGATGAACTTAAACCACCAGTTGGAAACAAAGATTTATACAAAGAATCTGGAGACTATATTGTTATGATGGTTGGTGGTCCAAACGCCAGAAAAGACTATCATTTTAACGAAACTGAAGAGCTATTTTACCAAATAGAGGGTGATATAAATGTGCGAATACAAGAAAATGGAAAGGCCGTTGATATTCCAATTAAAGAAGGTGAAATGTTTTTACTTCCTGCACTTGTGCCACATAGCCCAATGAGAAGTGAAGGCAGTATTGGCTTAGTGGTAGAATGCAAGAGAGCAAATAACGAGCAGGACGGTTTAATGTGGTTCTGTGATAATTGTAATAATAAATTACACGAGTACAAGTTTCCACTAAGAGATATTGAAAAAGACTTCTTACCTCGATTTAGAGAGTTTTATGGATCAAAAGATTTAAGAACTTGTGACAAGTGTGGGACAGAAATGGAAACAGACCCTAGGTTTATCTAAAAAGTGCTTTAAGCAGAAATACGCTTAGAAGAGGTTGACAGATTTAAACCTATAATTCTTATTCATTACCTTTTTCCTTCACCTTTAAAGTAATTTTCCTTATCTCTAAACAACACATTAAAGGTTGTAAGAGACCCATATATTCTTGTTATATATTGTTGAAGATTAACCTTATCTTGATCATCCAAAACTTTATGGCTATTAATACTTTGTTCTAAAACTCTAAGTCTATCTCTTACCATCACTATTTTATGAAAGAATGTTTGAATAGGAATTTCTTTTACTGCCAAGTTTGCGTCTTTTGGTTCAAGTACCAGTAATCCACCTTTCCACCTATCTCCAATATGAACTCGTTCAGTAGCGTCTGTATAGCGAGACATCATGCTATAAAATAAATCTTCAACTTCGTCAACAGTTACCGTATTATTAAAACCTTCTAAAACTTCAACCACTTCGAAATCTTCAGATTTACGATTTATTTCTTCTGTTCCTCCTTCAAAAAAACTAATAGTAAAAAACTCTAAACCAATTCGGCAAATAATACCATCTCCAAACCTACTATGTTTTATTCTACTTCCTATGGTTAGCTCTTTGTTCATTATCTCAAAAATAGACTATTCTATTAATAAATAATGCTATTTTCGAGCACGATTATAATATCGATGTTTGTAGCTCTAGAATCAAAGAATTCTTCACTAATTGTTGTTTTAATTGGCTTTATTGTTTTAGGACAATTGTGTTTAATTACCGAAGATATTTGGAGCTCTAATTCTCCATTATGCGAGCTATGTGAGATAGAAGATTGCGAGCCTCAATCAGACATTGTGTCTAAACACCTTACAAGAAAAGTTGTTGGTTCTGAACCCGCACAAACAGTAAACAATAAAAAATTACTCTGTTTTAAAAACGAACTTGTAGCCTTGCACTATCCCAATATTAGCACTCCACCTCCTGAGTTAGTATAAATGTTACTTCTTTAACCCAAAACTAAAGTCCCCCAGACTTAACGTAAACATTTATAAAACAATGAAAATCAATTTTGATTTTAAACATTTTAAAGGAGATCTTTTTGGAGGAGTCACTGCTGGTATAGTCGCTCTTCCTCTAGCTTTAGCTTTCGGGGTTAGTTCGGGTTTAGGCCCAACCGCTGGTTTGTTTGGTGCTATTTTTATTAGCTTTTTCGCAGCTCTTTTTGGGGGAACAAACACCCAAATATCAGGCCCAACCGCCCCTATGACGGCGGTTTCTATGGTTGTGATTGCGGGAATTGTAGCTACTTCAGATGGCGATCTTGCAAAAGCGTTACCAGCAATATTGTCGGTATTTCTTTTAGCTGGTATATTTCAAATTTTACTGGGTATTTACGGATTAGGAAAGTACATTAAATACATTCCCTATCCCGTAGTGTCTGGATTTATGACCGCAATTGGAGTCATAATAATAATTACACAACTACTTCCAATTTTAGGTTATTACCCTAAAGAAGATCTAGACTATGTTAATGAGTTTAAACCATACGCTGAAGAATTAATATTGGATAAAATTCTTGTTGATGAAGCAGGAGAAGGAATTCTTGTTCTTGAAGATTTTAAAGAAACGGTAAGCCGGGCAGAACACATTACAGAAGCAGAAATACTAAAAGAATCTCAAACTTTAGCTGGTAAAAATGCTTCAGGAGTATTAGGAACAATTAAAGTGCTTCCCAAAGCAGTACTAAGTATTAATTGGTTAGAAATACTTCTAGCTCTTTCAACAATTTTTATTATCTATGGTTTTAAGAAAATAACGGCCAAGGTTCCAAGCACATTAGTCGCCCTCTTCTTGGTTTCTGGATTCGCCATATTTTTAAAGTTAGATTACAGGCCAATTGAAGAAATTCCAGGAGGATTTCCTCTACCTAACTTAGACATTTTTACAGGTTTTAATTTAAGTAGTATTTCACCTTACATATTTACTGCAATATCTCTTGCTTTGCTTGGAAGTATAGACTCCTTACTTACTTCTGTAGTTGCCGATAATATGACTAAAACAAAACATCGTCCAAATCAAGAACTAGTTGGTCAAGGAATAGGAAATTCCATAGCAGCAATATTTGGTGGTATTCCTGGTGCAGGTGCAACTATACGTACTGTTGTAAACATTAACGCGGGTGGTAAAACAAGGCTTTCTGGAATGATTGCCGGATTACTCTTACTTGTAATATTTTTAGCTCTAGGCCCCTTAGCATCTAAAATACCAACAGCCGTATTGGCCGGTATTTTAATAACAGTTGGAATAAGCGTAATGGATTTTAAAGGGTTAAAAGCAATTCCATTTATGCCAAAGTCAGAAGCTATAATCTTAATAATAGTTTTAATTCTATCTTCTGTTTGGAATTTAGTTTATGCTGTTGGCATTGGACTAGTAATAGCTTCATTGATTTTTATGAAGAAAATTGGAGAACTTATGGGCAAAAACTCCAAAATAAGCACACTAAAAGATGAGAAAATCTGGACAGACGAAGTTGAACTGCCTATAAACTTAAAAGAAGAAGTGGCAATAAAACACCTTTATGGACCACTGTTTTTTGGTTCTACAAGTGATTTTCAACAATTGGCCAAAGAAATTCCAGAGTATGCAACGGCAGTTGTTATAAGAACCGAAAGAGTTCCTTATATGGACCAGTCTGGTTTATATGCAATGGAAGACCTAATACAAGACCTAGTTAGAAATAACAAAAGTGTTTTATTTGTTGGTCTAAGGGAGCAACCAAAATATATGATGGAAAGAATTGACATTATTCCTGATTTAGTGCCAGCTGATCAGATTTTTGAAGATTTTCACGAATGCGTACTTTGGATAAAAGACAACGTGGAAGATGTGGTTTGCAGTTTAGACTAAGACTTAGATTGCCATTGTAAAATAAAAATTACTTTCGCAAAACACATGTCTCAAATCACTAAAATAGATTCTCATGCACATATAATGCCCCCAACTTGGGAAAGGTTGGATAAGAAATTTGGTTACGGCGGTTTTATTTATTTAGAAGATGAGCCTGAGACTGGAGCCAAAAAAATGATGCGTGATGATGGTGTGTTTTTTAGAAGAGTAGAGAAAAATTGTTACGATGAAACAGCCATAATTCCAGATATGGATGCGTACAACGTTGAAAAAATGGTTTTATGCACTATCCCTGTTTTATTTAACTATTGGACCAAGCCCGAACATGGATATGAGTGGAGTCAGTTTATAAACGATCATCTTGCATCGGTACAAAATCGTTTTCCAAACCGGTTTATCAGCTTAGGAACTGCACCAATGCAAGATATTCCATTAGCAATTAAAGAAATGGAAAGATGTAAAGCTCTAGGAATGCCCGGTTTAGAAATTGCATCTCACATTTTAGACAAAAACCTGGACCATCCTGATTTTTGTCCATTTTGGGAGGCGGCTCAAGACCTGGAGATGAGCATATTTATTCACCCATGGGAAATGATGGGGCAAAAGGATATGGAAAAGTATTGGCTGCCTTGGTTGGTGGGTATGCCTGCTGAAACAAGCAGAGCAATTTGCTCTATGATGTTTGGTGGCATTTTTGACAAGTATCCGAAACTAAAAGTAATGTTTGCACACGGAGGAGGGTCCTTTGCTCATACCCTTGGCAGAATAAGCCACGGTTGGCATTGTAGACCAGATTTAGTAAATGTAAATAACGTTAAAGACCCATACACATATAAAGGAAAATTTTGGGTAGATGGTATTACACACGATCAAGGTGCGTTACGTTATTTAATTGATGTTATGGGAGAAGATAAGATTGCATATGGTACAGACTACCCTTTCCCTTTAGGCGATTTAGAACATGGGGCTTTTATTGAGGAAATGAGTGACTTGTCGGTTGAAACAAAAAGCAAATTGTTAAGCCAAAACCTAATAGACTTTTTGACGTAAATGCCTTCAGTAGAAGAGTTAATTGGTAACATAGAAAATGCAAAGACGCCTGAAAGTGAACGAGAAAAAGACATCTCTCAACTTAACTTACTGGGTATAGGAGCTGCTGAAATAGAAGAGAAGGCCTACAGCTATTGGCAAAACTATTTTGCAGAAAACATTGAATATGTTTTATCAAATAGAATAGTTTTTATAAGCCATTTACTTCCAGATGTGCTTTTAAACCAAT
>ENA-UZWZ01002814-UZWZ01002814.1-metagenome-genome-assembly--contig:-Day-4-25m-contig-2814_pt1 | contig 57817 bp, 51 predicted proteins | sample MGYA00260346_ERZ794906 | MGnify/ENA metagenome assembly ERZ794906 | reverse complement strand
CTGATTGAGCGTATTGAAGCCTACCGCAGTCAATACGGCGTTTAAAAGCTATACTAAGCGTGAAACATATAGTAAAAACTGTATCGATAATCGTAATTTTATTTTTAGTGGGTTGTAACACAAGCCAAGTTAAGTCATTTGATTTAAAAACAGATTCAGTTTATTTATTGGGCAATATTGACAAGGCGTTAATACTAGCGCATGGGCGGGGCAAACACCCCAAGTGGAAAGTGGTTAATCCTGTTAGGAAAGCGATTAATAAGAGGTTGGGTTGGCACACTTTATCATTGCAAATGCCGGTAACAGATAGCAACGATTTTGACAGCTATGGTTCTGAATTTGATGAGGCTTACAAGCGAACTCAAAAAGCCATTGATTACCTTAAAGCCAAGGGCGTTAAAACCATTGTGCTATTTGGACACAGTATGGGTTCAAGAATGATGAGCGCATTTGTTCGAGAAAACCCAAAACAAGCGACTGGTTTAGTTGTTGCAGGTTGTCGTGATTATGGCGATTATCCACTCAATTGCCATAGTCACTTAGAAATAATAAAAGATTTAAAAGTACTCGATGTTTATGGTGCTGAAGACAATAAAGATAGCAATTCAGCCAATGATAGAAGTCATTTAACTTCAAGCAAATATATACAAAAATCAATTAAAAGTGCTAACCATAAGTTCGATGGACGCAATCAAGAATTAATTAAAACTGTGTCAACTTGGTTATCAAAAAATTTCTAAATTCAATAGACTTACAATATCAATATTGCAAGTATTTTTTTGATTTTACAAGGCATTTTCTAAAAATAGCGCGGAAGCATAGATACAACTATGTGACTGTGATATTTTTAGAAAATAACGCCGTAAAATGGGAAAAGACGTAGTAATATGGTGGAGGGATAGGGATTTGAACCCTAGAAGGAGATTAATCCTTGCCGGTTTTCAAGACCGGTGCATTCAGCCGCTCTGCCATCCCTCCGAAGGCGCATATGATACCGAGAGTTTTGCTAATAGTAAATAGCCCAGCCTGAATAAATATGGAAAAAAACCTATAAACCCTAAGTTGTCGTCCACTGTGTTAAACTTTTATCCGACATCCATACCTAATGCAGTGGTCTTAGAGATGTTTATTCAGGTATTTGGTTAAATTTAACTATAAAAGTCGGGTGATTTTAAGTATAATGCTCTGTTTTTAGATTTTCAAGAAAGGTGGACTATGGCAAAGGTATGTCAAGTAACAGGTAAGCGCCCAATTAGCGGAAACAATGTTTCTCATGCGCACAACAAAACGCGTAGACGTTTTTACCCAAATTTACACACACATCGTTTTTGGGTGGAGAGTGAAAACCGTTTTGTGAAGTTAAAATTATCTGCAAAAGGTTTGCGCATCGTTGACAAGAAAGGCATTGATAGCGTATTGTCAGAAATTCGCGCTCGTGGCGAGAAAGTTTAAGGAGTAAGGTATGAGAGAAAAGATTAGATTAGTATCATCAGCAAAGACGGGTCATTTTTACACAACAACTAAGAACAAACGCCTTCACCCAGAAAAGGTAGAAGTTAAAAAGTTTGATCCTGTTGTGAGACAGCACGTGATGTACAAGGAAGCAAAAATTAAGTAATTATTATTACTTAATCTTAAAAAAAAGGCCGCTTAATAGCGGCCTTTTTGTTTTTTGTTTGACGTTAATTTACGCTTCTAAAATAGTGTCAATAGCAATATCTTTAACAGATTCTTGATACTCGGATATTTGATCAAAATTTAAGTATTGATATATCTCTCCTGCCATTGGTTGTAATCCTTGCATTGCATCCTGATATTCTTTTGCAGTAGGAATGTGCCCAAGTTTTGCAGAAATTGCTGCAACTTCAGCAGAAGACAGGTAAACATTGGTATCATCACCAAGACGGTTAGGAAAGTTTCTGGTTGAAGTGGAAACCACAGTAGAGTTATTCCTAACGCGCGCTTGATTACCCATACAAAGAGAACAGCCCGGTATTTCAGTGTGCTCAGTGATATTTTTAAAAGTATCGTACACACCTTCTTTTTTTAGTTGCGCCTCATCCATACGGGTTGGGGGTGCAATCCAAAGCTCAGTGTTGAGTTCAGATTTGTCTCCCAATAATTGTGCAGCCGCTCTAAAATGACCGATGTTGGTCATACAAGAGCCGATAAACACCTCGTCAATTTCGGTGCCAGCAACTTCTGAAAGAGATTTGACATCGTCTGGGTCATTTGGACAAGCCAAAATTGGCTCTTTGATTTCGTTCATATTGATTTCTATGATTTCGGCATATTGTGCGTCATCATCAGCTTTCATTAATTCAGGATTGGCCAGCCACTGCTCCATTGCCTGTATACGACGCGCTATTGTGCGTTTATCGCCATAATCGTTGGCAATCATCCATTTCAACATGACAATATTTGAGTTTAGATATTCAATAATTGGTGCTTTGTCTAGATGGATTGAACAACCAGCAGCTGAACGTTCGGCTGCTGAGTCTGATAATTCAAAGGCTTGCTCTACCTTTAAATCAGGCAAGCCTTCAATTTCTAGTATTTTTCCTGAGAAAGCATTAATCTTTCCCTCTTTAGCGACTGTTAACAAACCAGATTCAATGGCTTTGTACGGAATGGCATTCACCAAATCACGCAGTGTGATGCCTGGTTGCATTTCACCAGAAAAACGCACTAAAATCGATTCAGGCATATCTAGTGGCATCACGCCTGTTGCTGCAGCAAAGGCGACCAAACCTGACCCAGCAGGGAAAGAGATTCCAATTGGGAAACGGGTGTGTGAGTCACCACCTGTGCCAACGGTATCTGGTAAAAGCATTCGGTTTAACCATGAATGGATAATGCCATCCCCAGGTCGTAGTGAAACGCCACCGCGGTTCATAATAAAATCTGGCAAAGTATGATGTGTTTCAACATCAACTGGCTTTGGATAGGCGGCTGTATGGCAAAAAGATTGCATGGTTAAGTCTGCTGAAAATCCTAGACAAGCTAAATCTTTTAATTCGTCACGAGTCATAGGCCCAGTGGTGTCTTGAGAGCCAACGGTTGTCATCTTAGGCTCACAATAAGTACCTGGGCGAATGCCCTCAACATGACAAGCCTTGCCGACCATTTTTTGCGCCAAAGAATAACCCTTGCCGGTATCACTGACTGCCACAGGTGAACGGAATAAGGTAGAAGGCTCAAGCCCCAGTGCTTCGCGTGCACGATTTGTTAAGCCACGACCAATAATTAAAGGAATGCGTCCGCCTGCCTGTACCTCGTCAAGAATCACTTCTGACTTCAGTTTAAATGTGCTTAATACTTCATCGCTGTTGTGTTTTTTAACTGTGCCTTCGTAGGGGAAAATATCAATCACATCGCCCATTTTAAATTGGCTAACATCTAGCTCAATAGGCAGTGCACCAGAGTCTTCCATGGTGTTAAAGAAAATGGGTGCAATTTTCCCGCCTAAGCAAACGCCACCTTCTTTTTTATTAGGCACAAAAGGGATATCATTGCCCATGAACCATAGTACAGAGTTGGTTGCTGATTTTCGTGAAGAGCCTGTGCCTACAACATCACCCACATATGCTAAAGGGAAGCCCTTTGTTTTAAGGTCATTTATTTGTTTAATAGGTCCAATTTCGCCATGTTCATCTGGGGAAATGCCATCCCTTTTCATTTTTAACATCGCTAATGCGTGCAGTGGAATATCGGGGCGAGACCAAGCATTTGGCGCAGGAGAAAGGTCATCAGTGTTGGTTTCACCGGTTACCATAAATACCGTGAAAGTCATTTTTTCTGCGACTTTGTCACGCTTAGTAAACCACTGTCCATCCGCCCAAGACTGCATGACTTTTTTGGCAGATTCATTGCCAGCATCTGCCTTTTCTTTGACATCGTAAAATGCATCAAACATCAGTAGCGTATTAGACAACCCTTCTGTTGCCACTGCCGATAGCGCCGCATCGTCTAGTAAATCTATCATTGGGGTAATATTGTAGCCACCAACCATTGTGCCGAGTAAAGAAAGCGCCTGCTTCCGACTAATAGCGTGACAACTTTGCTCGCCTTTGGCAACACTACTCAAAAAACCTGCTTTTACATAAGCCGCTTCATCAACACCAGGCGGTACACGGTGTGTTAATAAATCTAGATAAAAATCGTCGTCGTTACCTTTGATTAAGTTTTCAACAACAGATTTTGTTTGCTGCGCATTAAGTGCCAGTGGTGGCAAATTGTCTTGGGCACGTTCCTCAATATGTTTTAAGTAATCTGCTTTCATTTTTTATCGGTGGTTATGGTTGTAAATAGGCGTATAATTTTAGCACCAATTGTAACGACACAACGGTAATGAATTTTAAGATAACCATATAATGAAATGAATGACGAGATAAATCTTAGCCAATTAACTGCAATCTCTCCTATTGATGGACGTTACTTTGATAAAACCAACGCTTTAAGTGATATTTTTAGCGAATTTGGGCTGATTAAATATCGTGTGTTAATCGAGGTAAAGTGGTTGCAAGCCATGTCGGACAACAGCGATATTACTGAAGTTCCTGCGTTTAGTCAGTCAGCACGTGACTTTTTAGTTGATATTGCCAATAATTTTTCATTAGCAGACGCACAAGCGGTTAAAGAAATTGAGCGTACCACCAATCACGATGTTAAGGCGGTTGAGTATTTTTTAAAAGACAAAATTAAGGGCAATGCAGAACTTAATGCAGTGAGCGAGTTTTTTCATTTTGCTTGCACTTCAGAAGATATTAATAATCTATCACACGCTTTGATGTTGATTGATGGACGAAAGGTGTTACTCAAACAAATGCAACAGGTTTTATCTTTGATTACAGGCTTGGCAAAAGACAATGCAGTTATTCCTATGCTTTCTAGAACGCACGGACAAACCGCATCACCAACAACAGTGGGCAAAGAGATGGCAAATTTTGCTTATCGTTTAAAGCGTCAACACCAGCATTTAGAAAGTGTTGAAGTCATGGGTAAATTTAATGGCGCTGTGGGTAATTTTAATGCCCATATTGCCGCCTACCCAAACCTTGATTGGCAAGCAATTTCACAAGCTTTTATTGAAGATTTGGGCGTGAACTATGCCGCTTATACGCCACAAATTGAAACCCACGACTACATGGCAGAGTATTTTCATGCCATGAATCGTTTTAATACAATTTTGATTGATTTTTGTCGTGATGTTTGGGGCTATATTTCACTGGGGTATTTCAAGCAAAAAACCATTGCAGGCGAAGTGGGTTCATCCACCATGCCACACAAAGTCAATCCGATTGATTTTGAAAATGGCGAGGGTAATTTAGGGCTTGCCAATGCAATCAACACACATTTAGCGGATAAATTAGCCATTTCTCGTTGGCAAAGGGATTTGTCTGATTCAACGGTTTTAAGAAACCTTGGTGTGAGTTGTGCGCATTCGTTAGTAGCGTATGCCTCTATTGTTAAAGGTATTAGCAAACTTGAAACTAACGAAGCCAAGTTATTAGAAGATTTAGACAATTCATGGGAAGTTTTAGCAGAGCCTATTCAAACAGTGATGCGTCGCTATGGTGTTGAAAATCCTTATGAAAAACTTAAAGCCTTAACCCGTGGACAAACAATCAACGCACAAGTATTGGCGGATTTTGTTAAAGATTTAGACATACCCGAAGAAGCCAAGCAAGCGCTAAAAGCATTAACACCAATGACCTATACAGGGGATGCACAAAGATTGGCTAAAGACATAGAAAATCTGATATAATTCTGCGTCTTGTGTCAACTGACATAAGTTTTATTATTTTTTTAGGAGCAAAAAACCATGGTTAAAATTAGATTAGCTAGAGGTGGAGCCAAGAAAAAACCTTTTTATTCAATTGTAGCAACAGACTCTAGAAAACGTAGAGACAGTGGTTATATTGAGAGACTTGGATACTTTAATCCAGTGGCTCGTGGACAAGAGGTTAGGCTTACCATCGAAGAAGACAGATTAGAATATTGGGCATCAAAAGGTGCACAAATCTCTGATCGTGTTAAACAACTTGTCAAAGAATTCAAAGATCCTTCAATTCGTGAAAAGCGCGTTCAAGCACAAGAGGCTAGAGCGGCAGCAGTAGCAGCTAAGTTAGCGGCCGAAGCTAAAGCCAAGGCGGAAGAAGAAGCCAAAGCAGAAGCAGAAGCCGCCAAGGCAGAAGCAGAGGCAGCTGCAGAAGCCGCTAAAGCAGAAGCAGAAGCGGCAGCAGCTACTGAAGCGGAAGCACCTGCAGAAGAGGTAGTAAAAGAGGAAAAGGCTGCTGAATAATTCAAGTAGCATCATTCCAAATGAAAAAAGGCTGTTGGTTGGTACAATCAATGGCCTTTTTGGCGTTCAGGGCTGGGTCAAAATTTTTACCCACACACAGCCTAGAAAAAACATCCTGTCTTATAAACCTTGGCAGTTTCAAGTTAATGGGCAGTGGCAAACACTGGAAGTGACTAACGGTCGAGAACAATCAAAAACCATTGTTGCGAAAATTAAAGGCATTGGTAATCGAGAGCAAGCCAGAGCAATGATTGGGGTTGATATTTATATTGAACGCGCTCAATTGCCTAAGCTCAAAAAAGGTGAGCACTATTGGGAAGACTTAATTAACTTGGAAGTTATTAACCAATCAGGGTTTGTGCTTGGTAGGGTGCAAAACTTGGTGGATACAGGCGCCAACCATGTGCTTATTGTGCAAGGGGAAAAAGAGCATTGGGTGCCTTACGTTGCACCATTTTTATGCGAAGTCAGCCTTGAGAAACAACAGATTTTAGTTGACTGGGACCAGGATTTTTAATAGCCAACCTGATTTTTATTAGACTTTATCGATTATGGGCGCAGATGGCGCTGACGGGCAAAAAGAGTTTCGCAAGACGCCATGTCATAGTGCTTAGTTTGTCTATTTTCTGCTTTGATTGAAACTTATGACATTTTAGGCAAACTGAAAGTCAACTAAAAAGACGCTAAATAGCCACTATAAAAATCAAGTTTCTAGATAATAATTTCGCTGTCAATACCGATATTTTCAAGGAAATTTCGTACTTTATTATTGGCGCCAATAACTTCTATCTTAGCCGAATTCTCCTTACAAATATTACAAATCTCAGCAATGGCTCTGGAAGCAGTATAGTCCATTGTTGGCACATTGCTTAGGTCTAAAATTGCGCGGTTATAGTCAGATTTGTTAGAGAAATCTTTCACAATGCTTTTTGCTGAGCCAAAGCCCATTGGACCATTTAATTGATAAAACAAAGTATCACCAGCACGAATTAATGCTTGATGTGTTTCATTAAGCTGAGAGGCTTCTTCAATAGTTTGTATTGAGACAACGCCTGCGATTTGTACGTCAGTCATTCTTTGTAAAAAGATTAAACTTGCCATGACAAGTCCAACACCAACCGCAGCCATTAAATTATAAAACACTGTAATAGCAAGCACTGTCAACATAATCAATATGCCGGAGTTTGGTGCGGTTCTTAAACTTTTTAAGTATTCCCAATCAATAATATCAGTACCTACCTTCACTAAAATTGCACCCAATACCGCTAATGGGATTGCCTGTGCATACTGCGCGCCACCCAATACAATGGCGAGCAATAATACAGCGTGTAATGCACCTGAAATAGGGGTAAGCCCGCCTGCTTTAACATTGGTCATTGTACGCATTGTTGCACCTGCGCCTGGTAAGCCACCAAACAAACCCGATACCGTATTACCAATACCTTGACCAATCAATTCGCGGTCTGATTTATGGTGTGTACGTGTAATTTCATCAGCAACCAATGAAGTGAGCAGGGAGTCAATTGAACCCAAAACTGCCAGCATTAAACCTGATGCAATCATATCAAGCACAATGCTTGCTTCCCAAATTGGAAATTGGAATGAAGGCAGGCCTGTCGGGATATTACCTAAGATCATCTTATTCAAAGGTTCTGCATTAGATGAGAAAAAATCAGGGAAAAAGAACAAAACCAAAGTACCTGTAATAAGTGCAAATAACGGTGAAGGTACAAATTTACCAACTTTTTTAGGTAATAAGTAAACAACCAGTAGCGTGATAATTGCAAGTGTCATGGCACCTGGATTTACAAAGTAGTTTTCTACATCGCCCAATTGAGAGAAAATGCCTGTGGTAGAGCCTTTAATATCATAAAAGCCAAGTACTTGTGGGATTTGTAGAATAATAATAATCACACCAATACCCGTCATAAAACCTGAGGTAACCGTGTGCGGCATCAGATTGATAAAGCGACCCAACCTCAATAAACCAAACCCAATTTGAAACAAACCACCGAGCACTACCGTGGTGAATGCAATCGCCAAACCAGTTTCAGGGAATAACGCAATATACTTGGTTACAATCAACGCCATGACGACCGTCATTGGGCCAGTAGGGCCGGATACCTGTGCACCTGTGCCACCAAAAAGCGCAGCAAAAAAACCTGTAATAATTGCACCATATAAACCTGCAATTGCACCAGCACCAGAGGCAAGACCCATAGCAATAGCAAATGGTAGTGCAACAACACCTGCAGTAATACCACCTGTAATGTCGCCTCTAATATTATCAAAATGTAGGTTTTCAATGAGTTTCATGAATCAGTCCTTATATATTAATTGTTTTGGAAATGAAGTTGTCCAGAAAAGACAAGGTAGGCAATTATACAAGAAATCATCTACATCAAATGCGATGATTATTATATAATGTATCTCTTATATTCTTCTGGCTCGTCTGTGGTTAGATTTTTAACCAACAATTGGAAAACAACAACAATGAATAAGATTGCAAAATTCTTACCTTTTCTGACGTGGATTTATGAGGTTAAAGATGTAAAAGTATTAAAAGCAGATTTAGTCGCAGGTCTAACAGTTGCCTTAGTATTGGTACCACAATCTATGGCATATGCACAACTTGCAGGTCTTGCGCCACAATACGGTTTGTACGCTTCATTTTTACCTGTCATGATTGCGGCGTTGATGGGTTCATCACGCCAGTTAGGCACAGGCCCTGTTGCGGTTGTATCTTTATTAACAGCGGCGGCTATTCCAACGGTAATTCCAGAAGGCGCAGACATGGTGACTTACGCTGCTTATGCTTCATTATTGGCATTCTTGGTAGGTGTGTTTCAGTTTGCTTTAGGCGCGCTTAAATTAGGTTTGGTGATTAACTTTTTATCGCATCCGGTTGTGGTTGGCTTCACCAATGCAGCGGCAATTATTATTGGTACTTCGCAATTAAACAAAGTTTTTGGTGTGGCAAAAGGCGCAGGAGAGCATACTTATGAACAAGTATGGGGCACACTTGTAAACGCCATAACAGACACCCATATGGCGACACTGGCAATTGCAGCCATTTCTTTTGTTATTATGATTGTGATTAAAAAATATGCACCAAAATTACCAGGCGTTTTGATTGCAGTGGTAGTTACCACCAGCATTTCTTATTCAATGGGTTTTCACAGTGAGTTTGGTGGTGCAATTGTGGGCAGTATCCCTGAAGGTTTGCCAGCATTGACAATGCCAAATTTTGATTTTACCGTCATGAGCCAAATGGCTGTGACAGCGATTACCATTGGACTGATTGGTTTTATGGAAGCAATTTCAATTGCCAAAGCAATGGCTGCACAAACCAAGCAACGCCTTGATGCTAACCAAGAATTAATCGGTCAAGGACTGTCTAATGTGGTCTCTAGCTTTTTCCAAGGTTATGCGGTTTCAGGTTCTTTTTCTCGTTCCGCAGTTAATATTTCAGCAGGTGCAGTTACAGGTTTTTCATCTGTGGTAACCGCTGTTATCGTTGGTATTAGTTTGTTATTTTTAACGCCACTTTTATACCATCTACCACAGGCAACTTTGGCAGCAGTGATTATTATGGCAGTGATTAATTTAATTAAATTCTCTCCAATTAGCCATGCCTGGAAAGTTGAAAAACATGATGCGATTGTATCCATTATTACTTTTGTGTTGACATTATTGTTTGCACCACATTTAGAAAACGGTATTGTCATCGGCGTTATTTTGTCATTAGCGTTATTTTTGTTTCGTACGATGGAGCCAAGATTTACCGAACTCTCTACGCATAGTGGCTCTAATTTATTTGTCAGCGCTATAGACAACAAATTGGAACGCTGCGAAGTGGTGTCAATTGTAAAATATTCAGGCGCACTTTATTTTGCCAATGCGGGCTATTTTGAAGAAAGAATACTTAGATTAATTGCCGAAAAACACCAATGCCTAAGATATATTATTGTTGATATGGCAGGTATCAACTGGATTGATGCCAGTGGTGAAGAAATGCTTGATGGCTTGTTAGAGAGATGCTCCTCAAATGGTGTAGAAATTTTATTTGCCCGTACCGAAGGTATTGAAAAAGTTCTAAAACGCTCTGGTTTTGTTGATAAGTACGGCGAAAACCGCTTCTTTGACCATCGTACAGAAGCACTGCGTTGTGCTTGGAAAGAGTTGGGTGATGAGGAGGCGGCTTCGCATAGCCCATTCAAACACCTAATCTCATAATTTTCAGTATTTTTTACTTTTGCTGTGTTATTTTTTAAGAATAGCGCAGTCACATAGTCTTGTCTATGCTCTCTTGCTATTTTTAAAAAATGCCTTACAAAAGAGAAAAAATACTAAAAATTACCCGGCCACATAGTGTTATCTATGTTCAATCATAATTTTTAATATCTGCCTTGTACAAGCGATACACAGCAGTCCTCTGTGAGGAGAAAGCAAAAAAATACTCGAAATTTCCCCAAGTGCGCCACAACGGTTTAGAATTCTAAATCTAGCTTAGAAAGGTTGGGTTTTTACATAGAATCAGTGTAGTGGAAATTTACAGGTTTTCGTAAAAGGCCTTGACGAAGTATAAGCCTTGTGGCTGGGCGGTGGCACCCGCGCATTTTCTGTCTTTAGAAGTTAAGACTTCTTTAACCCATTCAATGGGTTTTTCGCCTCTGCCAACTTTGAGGAGTGTGCCGACAATATTGCGCACCATGTGATGTAAGAAAGCGTTGGCTTTAATATCCAATAAAATCTCATTATTTTGCTTACTAAGCTTTATAAATTCAATGGTTTTAATGGGTGATTTTGCTTGGCATAAACTACCACGGAAAGCGGAAAAATCATGCTCACCAAGCAGGCAGTCACAGGCTTTTTTCATGGCTTCTATATCTAACACTCTGGGTTCCCATAAAGCATGCTTTGCCAGTAGTGCAGAGCGCACAGGCGTATTATGGATTTTGTAATAATAGCGTCTTGCATGCGCATCAAAACGTGCGTGAAAATCTTCATCAACACGCTTTACCCAGACAAAATTTACATCATGGGGTAAATTGATATTCCCCCCAAAAAGCCAAGCCTTATCGTCTCTATCCGCCGTTGTTTCAAAATGAATAACTTGTTCAATAGCATGCACGCCAGCATCGGTTCTGCCTGAGCAAAATACCCGCACAGGATGATCAGCAACACTTGAGAGTGCCTTTTCAACCACTTGTTGAACAGTGCGGATGCCAGATTTTTGCAATTGCCACCCATGGAAGTCACTGCCCATGTATTCAACGCCTAATGCTATTTTCATTGTTTGTGATGTTTAGAAATTGGTATAAAATAAAGCCTCTATTTTATACAAAATGTATCCTATGAAAAATGAAGCCACAGGATTAAAGCGAATTGTGAACGCTTTTAGGTTCTCAACGCAAGGTTTGAAAGCTTGTTATCAATCAGAAGCTGCTTTTAGACAAGAGGTGTGGTTAAGCATTGTTTTGATACCGTTGGCTTTTTGGTTAAAAGAATCAGCCGTTGAACGCGTGTTGTTGATTGTGCCGATATTTTTAGTGTTGATTGTCGAGATATTAAATTCAGCCATTGAATCGGTGGTAGATAGAATTGGCGATGAGCACCACGTATTATCTGGTGCAGCAAAAGACATGGGCTCAGCAGCGGTGTGGCTGTCTTTGGTTTTAGTGCTGGTGACATGGATAATTATTCTGATTTAAATCGCCAACTAGATGGCGATACTGATTGCCATATTTTTGATTCCATACCCAGCACCAATGATTATCTTTTATCGTTGGAATTTTCACCAAGAGTACAGATATGTATTGCTAGCGAGCAAACGCAAGGTAAGGGGCAGCATAATCGAGCATGGCTGAGTAATAAAGACAGCAGTGTTTTGTTGTCTGTTCGTCGGGTATTTCCAATTGATGTTAATTTAAGCGGGCTGAGTTTAGTGATTGGGTTGGCAATACTTGAAGTATTGGAAGATTATGGCGCTAGTGGCTTACAACTTAAATGGCCAAACGATGTGTACTATCAAGACCAAAAGTTGGCTGGCATTTTGATTAAAAATACTGTCAGAAGTCAATTTCAATCCACAGTGATTGGTATCGGTTTGAATATTAACGTGGATATAGATTGCCAAACACCATGGACAGACTTGCATGCAATCAGCACACACAAAGACATCAACAAGTTTGATTTAACCAAAGATTTAATCAATAAGGTTTTACAGTTTTGTCAAGTTTTTGAAGCCAAAGGTTTTATGTATTTTTCCCAACAGTGGGCGAATGTAGATTATCTACAAGGCAGAGGTGTTCGTTATAGCGACAAAAAACAAACCTTTTCAGGCATATGTTGTGGCGTGAGTGACAAAGGGGTGTTATTGGTCAAAACTAAAGATTCAATTCGCCAGATCTACTCGTCTGAATTTTTACGTCTTCTTTAACAGATTTATTCGTCCGAGTTTTTACATCTTCTTTAAGTGGGTTTACCTTGTTGTTTGTCATTGACACATTGCCCGTGAAGTAAGAGCCATCTTTTAAGATAATCCTTGGTGCAGTCATATCGCCAGAAACGATACCTTTATCGTGAATAATAATTTTCTCATTGGCAGAAATGTTGCCAGTAATGCTGCCGCTAATATTAACGACTTTAGCATCAATATTGGCTTTAACGTTGCCTGACTTCTCAACAGTCACAACATTGTCTTTAAGCGATATAATGCCATCTACTCTACCTAAGATAATCATATCGTTTTTGCCGGATATTTCACCTTTAATAAAACAGCCTTCAGAAATTGTACTGCTTTCTTGAACGCCAGCACTAGCATTAGGGCGTTGGCTATTATCTGCCATCACTCTAGGTTTAGGTTCACTTGAAGGAACAGGTGTTTCAGAAGGGGTTGTCGCTCTAGTAGGCGTTGTGGTTTCAGGCTTTTTAGTGTTAAACATAAGATTGTGTATTAATGATAAAATAAGTAGGATTGAGTATTATTATAAGTCAGTTTATATCCCATGTCCACACAGCATTCGCTTAATGTTACTAATATTAGTAAATCCTACTCAGGTAGGGACGTTGTTTCTGGTGTTTCATTCTTTGTACAAAGTGGCGAAATAGTTGGTCTATTAGGGCCAAATGGTGCGGGAAAAACCACTTGCTTTTATATTGCTTGTGGGTTGGTTAAAACCGATTCAGGGCAGGTCATTTTAAATAATCATAAAATTGACCACTTGCCAATGCATAAACGCGCTAAATTGGGCTTGGGTTATTTGCCTCAAGAGCCTTCTGTTTTCAGAAAATTGTCTGTTGAAAATAATATTATGGCGGTTTTAGAGCTTAATCAAAACTTAGATAAAGCTACTAAGAAAAGGCGTCTAGAAGAATTATTGGAAGAATTTAATATTGGACATATTCGCAAGATTAACGGACTGAGCCTGTCTGGTGGTGAAAGACGACGTGTGGAAATTGCCAGAGCATTGGCAATGGATCCAAAATTTATTTTGTTAGATGAGCCTTTTGCAGGCGTTGACCCAATTTCTGTGGGCGACATACAACAAATTATCTTTCACCTAAAAAGCAAAGGCATTGGTATATTGATTACCGATCATAATTATCGTGAAATGCTAGACACTTGTGACCATTCTTATGTGTTGCATGGTGGTTCGATTATTACTGAAGGCAGCAAGGAGCAAATTCTAAATAACGACAAAGTGCGAGAAGTTTATTTGGGTGAGCGTGACTAATCTTAATTCATCAACAACACCTTTTATCACGCTGGGCATAGAAAGTTCATGCGATGAAACGGGTATTGGGCTGTACTCACAGCAAGATGGCTTGATTGCCCATCAATTATTTTCCCAAGTTGAAGTTCATCGAGAATATGGTGGCGTTGTGCCAGAGTTGGCATCTCGTGACCATATACAGCGCGTTTTACCACTCATCAAAGCCGTGCTTGAACAGGGGAAAGTACAACTCAGTGACATTAGTGCAATTGCCTATACAGCCGGACCAGGTTTAGCGGGGGCATTGTTGGTAGGTAGCGCTGTGGCAAAATCTTTGGCTTGGAGTTTAAAAATCCCAGCTTTGGCTGTACATCATATGGAGGGGCATTTGCTGGCACCTTTGTTGGAAGCAAAACAACCTGAGTTTCCTTTTGTGGCATTATTGGTTTCTGGTGGACATACAATGTTGGTTGAGGTTGAAGCGATTGGACAATACAAAATTTTAGGTGAATCTGTAGACGATGCAGTAGGTGAAGCTTTTGACAAAACAGCCAAAATATTGGGCTTGGGCTATCCAGGTGGCCCCGCACTTGCCGCACTTGCCCAGCAAGGCACAGAAGGGGTGTTTAAATTCCCCAGACCCATGACAGACAGACCAGGGCTGGACTTTAGCTTTAGTGGGCTCAAAACATTTGCCCGCAACACCTTTGCCAAACACCCAACACAAAAAGCCGATATTGCCAAAGCCTTTGAAGTTGCCGCAACACAAACATTGATGATTAAATGTCGTCGAGCCTTAGAACAAACAGGGCGTAAAACTTTAGTAGTGGCTGGTGGTGTTAGTGCTAATATGGCACTTAGAGATGAATTAGATGCAATGGGTAGAAAAGCAGGCGTTGAAGTGTTTTATCCACGCCAAGAATTTTGCACCGACAATGGTGCAATGATTGCCCTCGCTGGACACTTACGCTTGATTAAAGGGCAAGTGTCAACAGGCAATGAAATCACCATTCAACCTAGATGGAGTCTAGAGGACTTGCAAACAGCATGACCCAACTTAGCCAACTATTTACCCGTGCATCAACAGGGCTAGAAGCACCACTGGTTACTATCGAAGTACATATTTCAGGCGGCTTACCCAGTTTTTCTATCGTAGGCTTGCCCGAAGGCGCAGTGCGTGAAAGCAAAGACCGTGTACGTAGTGCACTCATCAACTCAAAGTTTAAATTCCCCAAAGGACGTATTACCGTGAGTTTAGCGCCTGCCAATTTGCCTAAAAGTGGCGGTAGATACGATTTACCAATTGCGGTAGGCTTGTTGTTGGCAAGCGGACAGATTAAAGCAAAAATCAACCTAGAAAACTTTGAACTGTATGGCGAGCTGGGTTTGGATGGCACCTTGCGTGCTACCGAAGGTTTGTTGCCTGCCATTATTGCCAGTAGCCATGAACGGCATAATGTGATTTTGCCCACACAAGCCTCTGAACAATACACGCTGGTTGATCAAGCGCACATTTATCCTTGCGAACATTTGTTGCAAGTATGTGGTTTTTTGCAAGACATGAGTGATATCAATCAATTGGCTTATAATCCAACCAATATAAACACTACTTATGACAATGATTTTGCCCAGGTCAAGGGTCAACACCACGCCAAACGCGCACTGGAAATTGCTGCCACTGGCGGGCATAATTTACTGCTAGTTGGCACACCCGGCTCAGGCAAAACCATGTTAGCAGAGCGCCTGCCTTCCATCATGCCACCACTGAGTGATGACAAAGCCCTAGAACGTGCTTCCATTTACTCGGTGGCTAACAAAGCGCTAGATTTAAGCCAATTAAAAATTCGCTCGTTTCGCTCCCCACACCATTCGGCTTCAGCCATTGCCTTAGTGGGCGGTGGCTCAATCCCCAAACCCGGTGAAATATCATTGGCACACGAAGGCGTGTTATTTTTAGATGAATTGCCAGAATTTCCCAGAAACGTTTTAGAAGTATTGCGTCAGCCCTTAGAAAACGGAGTGATTCATTTGTCCCGCGCTGCCCAGCAAGTCAGTTTTCCTGCCAATTTCCAATTGATTGGTGCCATGAACCCCTGCCCCTGTGGATTCTATGGCGATGGCACCAGCAAATGCCACTGCACAGAAGACCAAATAGACAAATACACAAACAAAATATCAGGTCCACTACTCGATAGAATTGACATGGTATTAAACGTACCACCACTACCCAAAGAAGAACTACTCAACCAAGAAAAAGCCAACGCAGAGTCAAGCGAGGTTATACGCAAAAGAGTACTCAAAGCCTATGAAAAACAAATTCAAAGGCAAGGCAAAACCAACGACAAACTTACCCCCGATGAAATCGACAAACTCATCAAACTAAACCAAGACAATAAACAACTACTAGAGATGGCAATCGACAAATTCCATCTATCCGCCAGAGCTTACCACCGCATCCTCAAAGTTGCCAGAACCATTGCTGATTTAGACAACTCAGACAGCGTTAATACCCAACACCTAAGTGAGGCGATTGGGTATCGGCGCGAGGGTTGAATTATTCTATGTCGCCGATGGTTGTGGTGTAAGAGAACATATCAGCGCGACCAATGGTAATACGAAATTCGACCAAATCTTTATTTGCGGTGTAGGAATGACGATTGAGAATCATAATGGGGTCGCCTTTTCCTATATTTAAAATTTCGGCGGTTTCTTGATCTGCAATGCCAGCGGTGAGCACTTCTTTTGAGCCTTTAATATGCACTTTAAAGTGTTCTAATATGAGTGCGTAAAGCAAATCAGGAATATGCAAATCTTCGTCTTGTAAGCCCTCTACTGTTTCTGCCAACCACCAGGATTTTTCAATAATAATAGGGTGTGTTTTATTAATATGACCCAGTCGCTGCAAATAAATAACATCTGTATTTTTTTCTATTTTTAGTTCTTGGCTAATTGCCTCATTGGATTTAATTTTTTCCCTGATAGGGGTAGTTTTGTAAATACGGGCAGGCAAACCACTTTTACCACCATAACTAAAAAAATTAAAAATTCGATTATCAAACCCATAATCAGAGACGTAGGTGCCTTTTCCGTGATGGCGATATAAGAGTTGGTCATTTTCCATAATATCAACCGCCTTTCTGACTGTCCCAACACTGACGTTCAATAATTTAGATAACTGTGATTCTGAAGGGATTAAATCACCAATAACCAACGCACCATTATTAATTTTGGCATTGATATAATCGACAACAACTTGGTAAAGTTTCTTTTTCATTGTTGCTATTTTAACAACATTAGATAATGTAACTTGAATAAGTATGAAAATCTTTGATGGTGCTATTTTTTATCTTTTAAGAGACTTTATCTTGTGCAGTGTAAAGGCATTTCTATACGCAAAATCTGAAATAAATAAGTATTTAGTGTCTTTATTTTTTTCACTTAAACACCGTTTATTGTAGCGTTATAACAGTCGATAAGCGATTTAGTTAGGCTATATAAGCAAATAATTAAATACTTGACATTTGTATTTTTTGCTGTTAGCATCGTTTTTAATCACTCATATATATGAGTTAGTATTTGGTTTTTATGACCTTGAACCTTTAATGATAAAACATGGATAAAACATGGAATTTTTAAATTATTTTGCTAATGTACTAACAGGTTACCACGTGCTACTTTTGGTGGGTGGCACGTTTGCTGGCATTATTCTGGGTGCGTTGCCTGGATTAAGTCCAACAATGTCAGTAGCATTATTGATTCCTTTTACTTTCCATATGCAACCAGACAGTGGCTTGATTTTGTTAGGGGCAATGTATACAGCGACTGTAGCAGGGGGTGCGATTAGCGCTATTTTGGTGAACGTGCCTGGTGCCCCTGCTAATATTGCAACGGCAATGGATGGACATCAAATGGCCAAACAAGGCAAAGCCAAAATGGCACTGCATTTGTGTTTTATCAGTTCATTCATAGGCGGAATATTTGGTGTATTAATATTAATATTTTTTACCCCATCACTGGCAAAATTGTCTTTAGAATTTGGCACAACAGAGTTGTTTTGGGTTGCAATCCTAGGTATTACTATTATTGCAACCATTGATTCTGATTCGGTTGTTAAAGGCTTGCTTTCAGGATTTTTTGGCTTGATGTTAGCAACTGTGGGAGATAACCCAGTTTTAGGTGTAGAGCGATTTGTGTTCACAGAGCACTTAGAGGGCGGCGTGAATATTGTGGTTGGTTTGATTGGTCTTTTTGCCATGCCTCAAGTGCTTAATTTATTTGAGCATTATTACAAAAACAAAGCAACCGCCTATGTGGCTAATGATTGCTCTAAGTTGTCCAAGTCGTTTAAATATACATTGTGCAGAATAAAAGCATTGACAATTGGCTCAATTACAGGTGCAATTATTGGCATTATTCCTGGTGCAGGCGGTCAAATAGCAGGCTTAATCGCATACGATCAAACCAAAAAAGCCAGTAAAGACAAATCAAAATACGGCAAAGGCGAACCAAAAGGTGTGATAGCTGCAGAGTGCGCAAATAACGCCATGGTAGGACCATCATTGATTCCTTTATTAACATTAAGCATACCAGGCAGTCCAACAGCTGCTGTTTTGTTGGGTGGCTTACTGATACATGGTATTTTTCCAGGACATGACATTTTTGTTACCAATAAAGCGGTTATTTGGACATTTATTGATTCTTTAATTGTTGCGCAAGTATTGATGTTAATTATTGGTTTGTTTTTAAGCAGACACAGCGGCTGGGTTATGAAAGTGCCAGACAATTACATGGCAGCCGCTATTTTGATATTGGCCATCTTTGGTACTTATAGTATTCAAAACAGTTATTCTGATGTTTTGGTGATGTTTTCACTAGGGGTTGTGATGTATTTTGCCAGCAAGGTAGGGTTTAGCCCAGTGCCTGTGGTGCTGGGTATTATTTTAGGACCGATTGCTGAGAATAATTTCTTATTGGGCAATATGATTGGCTCTAGCCAAGGCAGTTCATTGGTTTATTTCACCACGGGCACAATCAATATTATTTTAATTAGCATTTGTATTCTTTCAATTGCTTATGGTGTGTACTCAGATTACAGGGGGAGAAATGAAAAGCAACAGCGACATTTATAAAAAATTTAGCAGCAGCTATAAAACTTTTTATATCACCAATACAGTGGTTGCTGTTGTTGTTTCGATATTGTTTTATGTGTCATTTTTTGCCAATAATTCAGAAAATTATTTGTTTCCTCAACTTATTGTTGGTGGTATGGCGATATTGGCATTGCTGTTATGGTTTGAAACTGGCACAAAGGAAACAACAAAAAGTGGTAATTTAAAAGCATTGATACCAGGTTTAGGTGTTTGTGTTGCTTATGTTTTATTAATGGATTTTATGGGTTTTTATTTAAGTTCTATCGTGGCATTTTTTGTCATCGTGATGATTTATAGGGACCATAAAAAAACAGATTATTGGCGAGAGTCAATGATTAAATTAGGCGCATCTATTGCGTTTATGTCAGTGTTATACGTGCTTTTTACAGAGTTATTGCATGTGCGTATGCCACAAGGGATATTTTTTTAATACAAGAAGAGGAGAGAGAGTTATGAAAATAATCAAAATAGCGTTATTTAATATTTTATTGGTTATATTTTTGCAAGCACAAGCGGCTTATCCAGATGGCAAGCCAATTGGTGCAATGGTGGCTTATGGTCCTGGTGGTGCGACAGACTTCCAAGCACGCATTGCGACTTTGGCTTCTGCTAAAGATAAATTTATCGGTGCGCCAATTTATATTGTTAATAAGCCAGGCGCAGGCGGCAGAAAAGGGTGGAACTGGTTCGCCAGTAAAGCGTCAAAAGATGGCTATATGTTAGCGGCTTATAATGTTCCGCATTTTATTGCGCAGTCTATTGTGTTTGATACCAAATACAATATTAACAATCTTGAGCCATTGGGTAATTGGGGTGCAGATCCTGCCGTGTTAATTGTGAGCAAAGACAGCCCATTTAATACAGTAGAGGAATTGTTAAACTATGCGGAGAGAAAGCCGGGCGCAGTAACCATTAGTGGCGCAGGAAAGTTTGTGGGTCATCATATTGCTTTTTTACAGTTTGCTAAAGCTTCTGGCAAAAAACTGACTTATATTCCTGCCAAAGGCGGCGTTGACGCATTAAGATTGGTCAAAGCGGGCGAAGTAACTGCAGGCTTTAATAACTTATCTGATGCAGCTAGAAGTAAGGCAGATCTTAAAATTTTAGCGGTGGCTGATAACCAAAGACACAGTTATTTGCCTAAAGTGCCGACATTTAAAGAGGGAGGCCTTGATATTGATGATTCTAGTGTGAACTTTCGAGGTTTAATGGTGCCAAAAGGCACACCTGGGCATGTGGTAGATTACTTAGCCAGCAAAGTGCCAGCGATGTTTAATGACAAGAAGACACAAAAGAAAATGGTTTCAACCAACTCTCCATCAAGAATTATGACTAGAGATGAAGTTGTGGCTATGTGGAAAGAAAGACAATCTTATCTTTCTGAGTTGTTGGCTGAACTTAAGTAACCAGACGATATAGGTCAAGCTGAATAAGTATGAAAATCTGTGACAACAGTAAACTTGCTTTTAAGCAAGAAAAGTGTTGCAGTCATACTTATTCAGCATGGGCTATGTAGATAAGATAATGAGTGGTAGTTAATAGCGCCACTACAAAAATAAAAATAAAAATAAAAGACAATGACAATAAAAAATAATGCTGTTGATGAGTTGGTATTGCGTGCTAGAAAAGCACAATCGATTATTAATGAATACACACAAGAACAAATTGATGAGTTGATACTGGCGATTGCTTGGGAAGTTATTCAGCCTGAGAATAATCAAACCCTTTCTGAGATGGCAGTGCGTACAACAGGATTAGGGAAAGTCACGGACAAGGTCAACAAAAATAGACGCAAAACCATGGGTCTCCTAAGAGACTTAAAAAACGTCAAAACTGTTGGTGTTATCAGTGAGGATCAAGAGAAAGGCATTACTAAAATTGCTAGGCCGATAGGTGTTATAGGTGCCGTTGTTCCGTCCACCAATCCAGTTGCTACCCCACTTAATAAAACGATTAATGCTATTAAGTGCCGAAATGCTGTTATTTTAGCGCCTTCACCAAAAGGCGCCAAGGTGTGCGTCGAAATGATTACTTTGATGCATCAAGCAATCAAACGTCTTGGTGCACCGGTGGAGATTGTGCAATCATTATCTGAACCCATTACTAAAGAAGATACCAGCGAGTTAACGCGTCAAGTTGATTTGGTGGTGGCAACCGGTTCGCAAAATAATATCTTGCGTTCAACACAAAGCGGTACGCCAACCTTGGGCGTGGGCGTGGGCAATGTGAGCTCTATTGTTGATACCAGTGCTGATATTGGTGCCGCTGCGCATAAAATTAAATTGTCTAAAACCTTTGATAATGCCACCAGTTGCTCTTCTGAGAATAGCGTTATTATTCTTAAAAGCATCTATCAAGAGGCAATCGATGCGTTGCATTTTGAAGGTGGGTATTTGTTAAATGATAAAGAAAAACAAACACTGCGCAATAAGATGTGGAACGACAAACACGTTATTAATAGAGAAATCGTCGCTAAGTCAGCTAATACAATCGCAGATTTGGTTGGCATCTCATTGCCAGGCGCAGGTGGTGCTGAGTTTTTAATGGTTGAAGAAAGTGGTATTGGCAGGGATTACCCGTTTTCTGGGGAAAAATTATCACCCATACTTACGGTTTATCAAGCCGATGACTTTGAACACGCTGTCAAACTTGTTGGTGAGATTCTTGCTTATCAAGGTCAAGGGCATTCTTGTAGCATTCACAGTAAAAATCAAACGCACATCAAACAATTGGCTGAACGTTTGCCTGTGTGTCGGGTGATTGTCAATCAGGTGCATTGTTTTGCAACTGGCGGAAATTTTAACAATGGTATGCCTTTTTCCTTGTCTATGGGTTGCGGTTCTTGGGGCGGTAATACCATTGATGAAAATTTGCATTACAAGCATTATCTCAATATCACGAAAATTGTTAGAGAAATCAAGCCTAATGAGCCAACAGTGGACGATATTTTTTCTCAGTATTGGAAAAAAAATTCAATTAACCAAACAACGGTTACCGAGTTTATTGATCAATATGCAACAACAACACCTGATAAGACTTTTTTAATTGATGCGGATTTAGATCTGCGGGTTTCTTATCAACAATTAAAACAAGATGTGGCTCAGTTGGGTTATTTTTTAAACAGCCGTGGTATTTCATCGGGTGATAAGGTTGGGTTTTTGTTGGACAACAGTTATGCAACAACTTTGTTATTTTTAGGGGCGATGTATCACGGCGTTGTTGTGGTGCCGGTCAATGTTGTGTCGGGCAATCAGCAAATTAAATACAGTATTGAGCATTCGGACTGCAAATTGTTGTTTACTTCCCAAGTTTACTCGGATAAGTTTGCACAAATCTTAGAACAAACACCTGCGAGTGTTTTTATTTATAAAGAGCCAAAAGATTTACTTTGTGCAGATGCGAGTAGTGGCGAGGTGTTGCCTGCCCCTAAAACCACAGCAGAAACACCAGGCGTGTTAATTTACACTTCGGGCACAACAGGCGTGCCAAAAGGGGTGCTGCTTTCCCATCGAGCGGTTATTGCTGGGGGGAGAAACACCGTATTGGCACATAAAATCACACAAGACGATGTATCGTTGTGCGTGTTGCCACTTTATCACATAAATGCCGAAATGGTTTCTGTATCTAGTGCATTGGTGAGCAACAGTTGTGTTGTTATGATGAGCAAATTCAGCACGTCTAATTTTTGGCAAACACTTGAAAAATATCGTTGTACATGGTTTAGTGTGGTGCCGACTATTATTAATTATCTGATTAATGATAATTACGATGTGAGCCAGCTTGATTTGCGTTGTTTGCGTTTTGGTCGAAGCGCATCAGCGCCTTTGTCGCCTGAAGTGCACAAGAAATTTGAACAGGCGTTTTCTGTTGGCATTATTGAGACGATGGGGCTGACTGAAACTGCTGCACAGATTTTGTCAGACCCGCTTGATAAAAGTAAACATGGGTCTGTTGGTATTGCTTATGGCAACGATGTCAAAATCATCAATGAACACGATAAAGTTGTTAGACAAGGCGAACCAGGTGAATTAGCCGTGAAAGGCGATAATGTGATGAGTACCTATTATAAAAATATAGAGGCAACTCAATCGGCATTTACTGCAGATGGTTATTTTCGCACAGGAGATTTGGGTTTTCAGGATAAGGATGGGTTTTTCTTTATTTCGGGCAGAAAAAAAGAACTTATTATTAAAGGCGGGGAAAACATATCGCCACGAGAGATTGACGATGTGTTGTATCAACACGATGCAGTATTAGAAGCATGCGCCTTTGGTGTGCCGGACAAAAATTATGGCGAGGATATTGCTGCTTGTGTTTACCTTAAGCCCGATAAACATATTAATGAGAGTGAACTCAAACCGCTTTGTATTGATAGCTTAGGGAAATACAAAACACCACAACAAATTGTTTTTTCCGAAGAACCTTTGCCAAAAGGCCCATCAGGAAAAATACAAAGACTAAAGGTTGCAGAAAACTATTGTAAAAACAATGCTGTTTAATTTTAGATTTTGTTGGCCAGTTGCCTAACTTTTATTTGTTCTGCTATTCTAGTGAATTGCTATAATACCAACAAACCTACAGAAAATTTACGCATCATTGTAAATGTCACCTAGATCTTGTGCTGCTTCATGTAGTAAGTCTATATATTGATACAAGTCATCCAAACTTTTCCTGACAATAGGCGCATGAATAGAAAGGGAAAATATCGGTTGGCTTTTATTACCCCCTAGAAATACAGGTACTGCTACTGCTACCATGCCTTCAATAAACTCTTGATTGTCTAAAGAAAATTTTTGTTTATGAATTTTTTTTAACTCTTGGGCGAATACTTCTTTGTCTGTGATAGTATTGTGTGTCTTTTTTTCCAGCGTAAGGTTTCTTAGTTTATTGTGGCGATTGGTTGTAAATGCTAAAAAAATCTTACCACTGGCAGTGCAGCACATAGGTAAATTACTCCCTATTGGCAAAGAAATTCTATGCGGCCAATTACTTTCAACTCTATCAAGGTAAACCACTTTCCCGTTATTTTGAACAGATAAATTACAAGTTTCTTCCGTGGTTTTTGATACCTGCTCTAAAACTAAATGTCTTTGATGAAAAGCGGTGCCATTATTTAAAGCATTAATAGCAATATTTATAAATCTATTTGCCAAATAAAATTTTTTATTTTGTAATCTCTCAACCGCTCTATTGGCTAACAATTGCGACAACAATCTATGTGCTGTCGTTACTGGTAAGTTGAGCTGTTTAGCAACATCTTGAATACTGATTGCCTGTGTTTGCGTTGCTAACAATTCAAGTATTTCTATTGTCTTCCCTAGCGTGCTTTGTTTTTCTGTTGCCATATAAATACATTTCACTTATAAATTTGCAACAATTTTAACAAAATTACATAGTGTAAGTACTTATTATTAAACACCTGAAAATTGCACTAAAAATTTAGAAAGGCTTGGTATAAAAGCCACTAAAAGCCACACTATGGTTAAACCGAACAAGTAAGGCAGCACTTGCTTGACTATTTCAAAATACGGGATGCCCGTTAAGGCACTGGCAACGTAAAGATTTAACCCATAAGGCGGGGTTATAAAGCCAATTGCATCCCCAATTAAGAAAATAACCGCAAAATGAATTGGGTCAACCCCAGCAGTGTAGGCAATTGGCGCGAGAATCGGGGCAAGAATAATGGTGTTCGGTAAACTTTCTAAGACAGTTCCTGCCAAAAGTACAAGCAGCATACATGCAAGTAGGATAACGGTGGGGTTGTTCAGTCCAGAAATCAGTGTTGAAATAAATTCCTGCGCACCTAGAATCGATAAAATTTGTTGCATAACTATTGAAATTGCAACAAGTGGTGTTAGCATGCCGTTGATTTGACCAGATTTCATTAAAATGTTTGGGATGTCTTTTATTTTGATTGTTCTGGTAATCAGCATTCCTGCTAATATGCTAAATCCAACTGTAATGCTGGCGGCTTCTGTTGGCGAAAAAAGACCTGAATATATGCCGTATACAACAATAAAAATTGCCAGAAACCCAAGGTATGCGGCAACTGCTGTTTTACCAATTCTTCTTATATCAAAATCAATAAATTTACCGTAGTTATTTTTCTTTGAAACATAGTAGCAAGTAAACTGCATAGCGAACACCATCAGTAGACCGGGTATCATTCCACCAACAAATAACTCACTAATAGACAAATCAAGCAACAACCCATATACAATAAAGATGATGCTAGGCGGGATGATAATACCAACCGTTCCACCTGCAGCAATGGTAGCTGCAGAAAAAGTTTTACTATAGCCGTTCTTTGTCATTTCGGGATACATGATAGAACCAATGGTTGCTGTAGTTCCTGCGTTAGATCCAGAAATAGCAGCAAACAATCCAGATGATGTAATAGCCGACATTCCCATGCCTCCTCTTATATTGCCAACACACGCGTAAGCAAAATCGGCGAGTTTCTTGGCAATGCCAGCATGTTTAATTAAGTCGCCAGTTAGAATAAACAAAGGCAATGCGAGTAATCCAAAAAAATTAAGCCCTTCAAATAGAGTGCTGGAAATATTAGAAAGCGTGAAATCTATGGCTATGCTAACACCAGCAACCCACAGACCAATTACCAAAAATATAGGCACACCTAAAATAAAAAAGATAAGACTAATAAGGCTAGAAATGATCATGATGGTTGAGCTGTCCATAATTTACTCCAGTTTCTCTATAGAGGATTCAAAAGTAAATGGCTGTTTAGAGATATAGGTTTTAATGTCTTTTGCAAGCACTTGCAATACTCTGACAACCATCAGTATCCAAGCAAGCGGAATGGCTAAATAAAACCACCACTGCATAACATCATCAGTGCCTTCAACAATGGCAAAATTATCATAGGATAAATGCACTTGAAAGTAACTAAAATAAATCACAATGCCAGCAAACACCATCCATAATATAGCGTCTAAAACAAAACATGCGAATTGTGCATTGTATGGTAACTTCTTTCTCACCTCAGCAAGTGTTAAATGACCTCTAATTTTAATATTATAGGAAGCACCAAACCAAGTGAGCCATAGAAATAAAAGGATAGGCACAGTGGTACTCCAAGGTGCTTGCTGGTTAAACGCAAATCGCCTAACCACTTCTACGCATATAATGCCAGCCATAGCCAAATAAGAAGACACAATAATATATTTTTCTAAATTTTCATCTATATATTGCAATACTTTTTTTAACATATTTTTTTATTTATATAATTTATTAAAACCTAATACTTAAGATGAGATATTTGCATAATTATGAATAATTTTTCATCAATTTGGTAACTTTTACAAAACCTGTCTTAACTCTGCTAGCACCCCAAGGGCAGGCTTCGTGCGACTGGCTTTGTAAAAGTTATCAACTTAATAAAATCTATCATTTTTCTCATCACTCATATTTATACAAAGACCTCAAGATATGAAAATACGCCACACATGATTTGAAATTTTATTTGCAATCATGTGTAGCGTATTGTTTGCTTTAGTGATTTTTCCACCATCTATTAGGTTTCACATTCACTGCAGGTAGGTCTTTTGGTATTTCACGAGCAATATCATAAATTTCTTGATAAGTGTCATGACCACCAGACCATCGGTTCAGTCTCTCGCGCCATTTTTCCCAATGTTTAGGCTGAAATTCTGGAGAGCACATTTGTTCTGCTTCCCTGATTGCCGCATCCGACAAGGTTGCTACTCTTGTGCCATTTTTGTTAAAGATAGTACCTGGTTTTTGTGGGTTGGTTGCACCAACAATATCAAATAAGCCAGCTTCATTCATGCCTTGAGTAAATATTTGTGCAGCATATGCTGATTCCATCACATCCTCTTGTAGTTGAGCGTCTAGTTTATTAAACACATCTAAATTCATTGCTGTATGTTCGGTGCCACAGAAAAATTTTAAGTCAACACATTGTGATACAACAGGAGACATGCCAGCGTAAGCAACTGCACCCATCCATGTTTCAGCGCCATCAATTAATCCAGTTTTAAGTGCATCTAAAGTTTCAGACCAAGCAACAGGCACAGGGTTTAAATCCATAAGCTGCATCGCAATCCTGCCTAGTTGAGTGCCTGTTACCCTATTTTTTGTTCCAGCCAAATCTTTAACGGAGGTAACCAGTGGTCTGTTTTCCCATTTTTTACCTAGCTGTATACCCCTTAACTCACAATGCGTAAATAAGAATTGAACGTTGTGTCTTTTTCTCAGCGGCTCTCTTAATAGGGCTTCACTTTTTTTACTATAGAAGAAATGATATTGAGAGGCTCTACTTGGGAACATGTATGCGTAATCTAATACATTGTAATAAGGTGCGCCACCTGCCGAATTTTGTGTGGAGGCAGAATAGATATCAACAATACCTTGTTGTGTCTTTTTTATACAGTTAGTTTGACCACATATCTGGTTATTGCCAATAAACTCAACTCTAATAGCGCCATTGGTCCTTGCTTCTAAGTCTTGTACAAAAAATAATTGACCAGATTTTTGTATGTCTAGGTTTTTTTCGTTAAACCCAGATGCACCAAATTTCAAAGTAAATTTTGGTTTGGTTGCGTATCTTCTGCTTTGGATATCAGAGGCAGTTGCCGCTAAAGTATTAGTTGTTGTGCCAATACCTAATACGCCAGCAGCCATTAATGTTGATGTCGTACCATAGGTGGCACTAATTTTCATAAAGTCTCTACGACTTATATTTTTTAAGTTTGTCTTTTCATTCATATCTACTCCTCAATTTAATTTAGATAATAGTTGTTGCATAAGCTTCCAACTAATTGTTACACCCCCTTTCTTACGCAAAAAATCGTACATAAGTGTTGGCGATGATAGTTGTTTTAATTCCAACTGTCAAGGATTATTTTAATATTTTTAATATAAAATGGAATTTTTAATTCTAAAATTAATCAATTTATTTAAATTTTATGATTAATGTAGGAAATTTTGCTGTTAAATTATTATAAAATTAGACGATGAAAGATTTTTACACAATAGATTATATTGCATTGTTTAGTTTGGTATTCTCATGGTATGGTTATTCTTTGTATCTTAAATATGCATTTAAAGATAAATCTCGTGATAATTTATTTTTAGTTGTGTACAACTTGCGTCGACATTGGATGCATAACTTTGCTAATCAATCTACTGATCCAAAAATTGCTGATGCACAAATGATCGCTATTTTGCAAAGAAGTTTAACCTTCTACATTACTATCACAGTTTTTATTATTACTGGACTAATGGCTATGCTGTCATCTTCTGGTACCATGGTGTCAGTTTTAAATCAACTACCTTATCAAGTTGATAACGCACAAGAAACTATCACCATTAAGATTATGGTCATGATGAGTGTCTTTATTTTTGCATTTTTTAAACTCTCTTGGTCGCTTAGACAAAGTAGGTATTTTTCTATTGCTGTTTTTGGCCTGCCAGAAACTACAAAATCACACAAAAATAGCCACGCAATAGCAGAAAAATTAGCTCTTATGTCTGCCATTACTGGTCGTAGTTTCCATAACGCTTATTATGCTTACTATTTTGGACTGTCAACGCTTAGTTGGATAGTTCATCCTGTGATTTTTATTATCGTTAACTTTGGTGTGGTAGCGATGTTGTATCGCCGAGAATTTAAATCTAATGCCCTTAAAGTTCTTGCAGAAATAGATGATTTATATAATGAAACAAAAAGCTAAAGTTTTATAGAAATGAATGGCATGTAAAACAAATTAATCACACTGATAGATCTTTTTTTACGACACACTTTCCCTTCCTGCTTATGATGTTTTCGCCCGAATGACGAAGTTTTCTACACGCTAAATTTAGCTTTATCTGAATAAAAATAATTATTTTTATAAAAAATGGTGTTTTAAATTCCGAAATTAATTGTAAAATACGGTTTATTGTATCTAAAAATATTTAATTAGTTATGAGTAAACAATATGATTACATTGTTATTGGCGCAGGTTCAGCTGGCTGTGTGTTGGCTAATCGCCTATCTGTTAATAGTGATAAAAAGGTATTGTTAATTGAGGCTGGCGGCAAGGACAATAGTCCATGGATACATATTCCTGTGGGATATTTCAAGACCATGCACAACCCAAAATACGATTGGATGTATACCACTATGCCAGGTAAGGGGACGAATAATCGCTCCATAGACTGGCCAAGAGGAAAAGTTTTAGGTGGGTCAAGTTCCCTTAATGGTTTGCTATATATAAGGGGTGATAAATATGATTATGATAACTGGGAAAAATTAGGCAATAATGGTTGGGGCTATAAAGATGTTTTGCCCTACTTTATTAAATCAGAAAAACAAGAAAATGGTGCTAGCGATTATCATGGAGATGAGGGCGAATTACAAGTTTCGAATTTACGCTTAAGGCGTGATATTGCAGATAAATTTATCAAAGCTTCGCAAGAAATAGGCATACCTTATAATGATGATTTTAATGGCGCAGAGCAACAAGGCGTTGGTTATTTCCAACAAACTGCCCATAAAGGATTTAGAGTAAGTAGCGCCAAAGCATTTTTAAAGCCAGCACTCAAGAGAGACAATTTAGATTTAGTATGTAAGGCGCAAGTTAAAAAAATTATTTTTGATAACAATATAGCCACTGGCGTTGAGTTTGTTCAAAACGGCAAAACACACACAGCGAATGCTAACTTAGAGGTCGTTTTATCAGCGGGTGCTATTGGTTCGCCACAAATTTTACAACTCTCTGGTGTTGGAGATGAGCAGTTATTAAAAAAACACAAAATCCCCATCATCCATAACAACCCAGCAGTTGGGCAAAATTTGCAAGACCATTTGCAAATTCGCTTGGTTTATAAAACTAATAGCAGTACTTTAAATGATGAGCTTAATAAATGGTGGAAAAGGATAATGGTAGGTGCACAATATGCTTTATTTAGAACCGGGCCTTTAACGCTTAGCGCATCACAAGTTTGTATTTTTACCAATACCAAGTTAGATGGCTCTAGACCAAATATTCAGTTTCATATGCAGCCGTTATCGGCTGACAAGCCAGGTGATGGCGTGCATCCTTTTTCTGCTTTTACTGCCTCTGTCTGTATATTAAGACCAGAAAGCAAGGGAAACGTCAAGATCAATAGTAACAACTATTTAGACAAGCCAGCTATTAATGCTAATTACTTGGCAGAAAAGAATGACCAGAAAATTGCCATTGATGCTATTAAAGTGGCAAGAGAAATCGCCTCTGCACCAACATTAAAAAATGCCATTATTTCGGAGTTTGTTCCAGGAAGCGAGCATCAAACAGACGATGAATTGCTAGAAGTGGCGAAAAATCATAGTCAAACCATATACCATCCAGTAGGAACATGCAGAATGGGTAATGACAACAATAGCGTAGTGGATGACAGATTAAAAGTAAAAGGCGTTAAAAGATTAAGGGTAATAGACGCCTCAATTATGCCAGAGATTGTCTCTGGCAACACTAATGCGCCCGTTATGATGATTGCAGAAAAAGGGGCGGATATGATTATTCAAGATAACAATTAAATTCAAACACACAACTCATATATATGAGTGTAAAATACGTTGAACAATAGCGCATTGTAAATGCAAATATAAGTTATAAAAGGAGAGAAAAAATGACAAAAATGACATCAAGTGAAGCCTTCGTTGAAACAATGGTGGCCAACAAAGTAGAAAATATCTTTGGTATTATGGGTTCAGCATTCATGGACTCTATGGATATTTTTAAGCCCGCAGGCATTAGACTAATTCCAGTCGTGCACGAACAAGGTGCAGGACACATGGCAGATGGCTACGCCAGAGTAAGTGGTAAACATGGTGTTTGTATTGGTCAAAATGGTCCTGGTATCTCAAATTGTGTGACTGCTATTGCTGCTGCTTATTGGGCGCATTCTCCAGTAATCATGATAACACCAGAAGCAGGCACCATGGGCATGGGCCTGGGTGGTTTCCAAGAAGCCAATCAACTGCCTATGTTCCAAGAATTTACCAAATATCAAGGACACGTTGTCAATCCAATGCGTATGGCTGAGTTCACCGCCAGATGCTTTGACCGCGCCATGAGCGAGATGGCACCAACACAGCTGAATATCCCGCGTGATTATTTTTATGCTGAAGGCGACTTTCACATCCCGCAACCACGTAGAATTGATCGTGGCGCGGGTGGCGAGGATGCCCTTAATCAAGCGGTTGAACTCATTGCGCAAGCCAAATTCCCGGTGATTGTCTCGGGTGGCGGTGTGGTAATGGCTGATGGCGTTGATGAATGTAAGGCATTGGCGGAGCGTTTAGGCGCACCTGTGGTTAATAGTTATCTACATAACGACTCATTCCCAGCCAGTCATGAATTGTGGTGTGGTCCATTGGGTTACCAAGGTTCAAAAGCGGGCATGAAGCTTATTTCTCAAGCGGATGTGGTGATTGCATTAGGTACGCGCTTAGGACCATTTGGCACACTGCCACAACATAGCATGGACTACTGGCCAAAAGAAGCAAAAATTGTGCAAATTGATGCCGACCATAAGATGCTTGGTTTGGTGAAAGACATTACTGTGGGTATTTGTGGTGATGCTAAAGCAGTGGCTATTGCCCTTAGCGAAAAACTTGCCAACGCAACACTAGACTGCGATGCCAACAAACAACAACGCGCCACAAAAATTGCCGAAGAAAAAGCCGCATGGGAAGCAGAACTTGACAATTGGATTCATGAAACCGACCCATACAGTATGGACATGATTGCCGAAAATGAAGAAGGTTGGCTACACCCGCGTCAAGTTTTGCGTGAACTTGAAAAAGCCATGCCAGAAGATGTGATGGTGTCAACCGATATTGGTAATATCAACTCGGTTGCCAACAGCTACCTACGCTTTGAAAAGCCACGTAGTTTCTTTGCTGCCATGAGTTGGGGTAACTGCGGTTACGCATTCCCAACTATTATTGGTGCCAAAGCAGCCGCACAAGACAGACCGGCGGTGTCTTATGCGGGCGATGGCGCTTGGGCAATGAGTATGGTAGAGACCATGACTTGTGTACGTCATGATATTCCAGTAACAGCGGTTGTCTTTCATAATCGACACTGGGGTGCTGAAAAGAAAAACCAAGTGGATTTTTATGGGCGCAGATTCACCGCAGCAGAATTGACAGATCAGAACTTTACTGAGATTGCCAAATCAATGGGCGCTGAGGGCATTCGTGTTGACAAACTTGAAGATGTCGGTCCTGCGCTCAAAAAAGCCATAGATATGCAAATGAACGAACGCAAAACCACCATTATTGAGATTATGTGTTCTCGTGAGTTAGGTGACCCGTTTAGAAAGGATGCACTCAGCAAGCCGGTACGTCATTTAGAAAAATATAAGGATTACGTATAATATAAGCTTTTCCTCTAGCCACAACAGGTATGCTAAACTAATTATTTAGTTGCATATTTGTTGTGGCTTTTTTATTGTATTAATTTTTTTAAACCTTGATATTAAATATGAATAATTTAAAAAAAGAATCCGAATTATCACGTATTGTTTTGCCGGAATCACATGATATGCGCATTTTGCAAGCTGCTGTTAAAGTAGATAAAGAAGCACAAACGCAAATTATTTTATTGGGTGATGAGAAAACACTGCGTCAAAAAATAAACACAATCAGTGGCACTTCCTGCGATATTAAAATTGTTAATAATCAAGATACACAAGTAAAAGACAAGTATGCAAATCTTTTATGGAAAAAAAGAAAACACAAAGGACTATCAAGAGAGGCAGCACAATTACAGTTAAACGAGCCATTGATATTTGCACTTTTAATGCTTGAAGCAGGAGAGGCAGATGCACTGGTTGCGGGTGCTGATACCCCGAGTCAGGACGTAGTAAGAAATGCGATACAAATTATTGGCATGCAAGCGGATTGTCAGCTGGTCTCAAGTTTCTTTTTAATGAGATTTGACAATACACATTCCCCTTATGCTCAGGATATGATTTTTACTGATTGTGCAATGAATGTTGAGCCCAATGCGCAGCAACTCTCACAGATTGCAAACAGTACCATACAAAGCGCTAAACATCTATTGAAAGAGGCGCCTAAAGTTGCATTTTTATCATTTTCAACCAATGCAAGTGCCAGCCACACCTTGGTTGAAAAAGTCAGAACTGCAACCCAACTAACGCAACAGGCTTTTCCAGAATATCAAATCATCGGCGATATTCAGATTGACGCTGCCTTAGAAAAGCAGGTGTTAGAGGCTAAATATCCAGATGCTAACTTTACACCCCCAGCCAATATATTGATTTTCCCCTCGCTAGAGGCGGCTAATATCGGCTATAAATTGGTGCAACGGTTTACCCAGGCAAAAGCCATTGGCCCGATATTACAAGGGCTGAACAAGCCTGTGAATGATTTATCTCGTGGCTGTAGTGTTGAGGATATCGTCAACACTATCATGATGACAAAAAATCAAATTTAGGCTTAGAAGACCCCTGCATTAGAGTTAAATATTGCCTAAAAAGCGATTTCCATCCATTTGATAACTTTTATAAAACCTGCCTTAGCCTTGCTAGCACCCCGAGGGCAGGCTTCGCGCGCCTAGATTTATAAAAATTACCAACTGGACAAAACTCACCATTTATCCAACATCTAACTCTAATGCAGGGGTCTTCTTAGGTGTTTGCTGCGTCTGCGACTGCTTTTGGCACAGTGTCAATCAGTCTTGGGTCAAAAGGCTTGGGAATGATGTAGTCTTTGCCAAAGGATAGAGATTCGCCGTCATAAGCATCTAACACACTTTGCGGTACAGCTTGCTTGGTCAGGTCTCTTAATGCATTAACAGCAGCAATTTTCATTGCGGTAGTAATGGCTGTAGCGTTGGCATCTAAGGCACCTCTAAAAATATATGGAAAGCCTAAAACATTATTCACTTGATTGGGGTAATCGCTTCGCCCTGTTGCCATAATCAAGTCATCTCGTACTGAGTTAGCGTCTGCTGGAGATATTTCTGGGTCTGGGTTAGACAGGGCAAAAACAATCGGATTGTCGGCCATAGATTTAACCATGTCTTTGCTGACTAAGTTGGCCGCTGCTACACCGATAAAAACGTCGGCATCTTGCATGGCTTCTGCCAGTGTTGTTTTATCAGTGTCGGCAGCATATTGCATTTTAATATCGTCTGCTTTTGAATTTTTGGAGATAACGCCTTCTCGGTCAACCAATAAAACATTGTCTTTATTAAGACCTAATTCACATAATAAATTGAGTGTGGCAATACCTGCTGAGCCCGCACCTAAACAGACCAATTTAGCAGTGCCAATGTCTTTGCCTTGAATTTCTAGTGCATTTAATAAACCTGCGGCAATAATAATTGCTGTGCCGTGCTGGTCGTCGTGAAAAACAGGGATATCAAGTGCTTCGATGAGGCGCTGTTCAATCTCAAAACAACGTGGTGCAGAAATATCTTCTAAATTAATACCCCCAAAAGTGGGCGCAATATTTTTTACAGTTTGCACAAATTCATCCACATCCTGAGTATCAACTTCAATATCAAATACATCAATATCGGCAAACTTTTTAAATAAGGCCGCCTTGCCTTCCATCACGGGTTTTGACGCCAAGGGTCCAACATTGCCAAGCCCCAATACTGCTGAGCCGTCACTAATAACTGCCACTAAATTACCTTTGGCAGTATATAAGTTGACCTTGCTGGCATCTTTGTCAATTTCTCTAACAGGCGCCGCAACACCTGGGCTATAAGCCAAAGATAAATCTTCACTGGTTTCCATGGGTTTATGGGTGCTAACGATAATTTTCCCTGGTCGTTCACCTTGGTGATAGTTGAGTGCGTCTTCGTGTAAGTTTTTGTTTTGCATTGTTGTTATCCTATAATTTTATTCATTTCACAAATATTGTTAATACTGATGTTCTTTGGGCATTGTGTTTCACAATGACGATGATTGGAGCACACACCAAAGCCTGCATTGAACATTGTTTCATTCATGCGTTTAGCACGTGTTACTGATTCAACTTTGCCTTGTGGCAGTTGATTTAAATGGTTGATTTTGGCAGCAACAAACAAAGAGGCTGAGGTGTTTGGGCAAATGGCGACACAAGCACCACAGCCAATACAAGTGGCTGAATCAAACGCATCATCTGCACAGCCTTTATCAACCAGCGTACTGTTGGCATCAGGTGCGGAACCTGTGTGTACTGAGACAAACCCCCCTGAATGGATAATATCGTCAAAAGCACTTCTGTCAACGGTTAAATCTTTAATAACCGGAAAAGCGTCAGCACGCCAAGGCTCAATCCACAGTTCGTTTTCAAACTCATATTCACGCATATATAACTGACAGGTTGTTGTACCTTTTTGTTTGCCGTGCGGGTAACCATTAATAACCAACGAGCATGCACCACAAATGCCTTCACGACAATCATAATCAAACACCACGCAGTCTTCACCTTTTTGAATTAACTGCTCATTCAGTGCATCAAGCATTTCTAAGAACGAAGTGTCACTACTAATATTATCAAGCGTGTAAGTATGGAACGCACCTTTGGCTTGGGCGTTTTCTTGTCGCCAAATATGCAAGGTAAAATTCATTCGAGCACTCATTTGTAATTCCTCACTGTCGGTTGAATAAATTCAAAGGTTAAAAATTCTTTGTGTAATATTGGCTTATCGCCTGATGCCCAAGCACTTACATAAGCAAAATCTTCGTCGTTGCGTTGTGCTTCACCATCTTTACTTAGATATTCAACACGTGAATGACAGCCACAAGATTCCTTGCGTTCTAATGCATCATGACACATCAAACTGCCCAATTCAATAAAGTCTGCTACTCTGCCTGCACGCTCTAAAGTTTGATTAAGGTTTTGGTCGCTTCCGGTGATTTTAACTTCATCCCAAAATTGTGTTTTTAAAGCATCGATGTCTATAATTGCTTGTGCCAATTCTTCTTCTTTACGCGACATGCCACAAGCTTCCCATAAAATTTTGCCTAATTTCTGATGGAAATAATCAGGCGAGTGTTTTGCATTGGGTGCATTTTGTAAACGCTCTAAGCGCGCTTTGACTTGGGTAACTGCGGCAACAACGGCTTCATGGTCTTCCGCTATTTCTTCAAACTGATGTCGTGCCAAATAACTGGCAACGGTTTGTGGCAGAATAAAATAGCCATCTGCCAGACCTTGCATCAGTGCAGAAGCACCAAGACGGTTTGCACCGTGGTCAGAGAAGTTGGCCTCACCACCCGCAAATAAACCATCAATCGTGGTCATTAGATTGTAATCCACCCACAACCCACCCATGGTGTAGTGCACAGCTGGGTAAATACGCATTGGCGTTTTGTAAGGATTGGCACCAGTGATGCTTTGATACATTTCAAACAAATTGCCGTATTTTTCACGAATCGCATCTTCACCCAGTTTTGTCGTTGCATCGGCGAAGTCTAAATATACACCACGGCGTTGTCCGTGAATTTCTGCACCAACACCACGCCCTTCGTCGCAAATAGATTTTAATGCACGTGAGGCAATATCCCTAGGCACTAAGTTGGCAAAGGCAGGATATAGTCGCTCAAGAAAATAATCTCTATCTTCAGGCGCAATATCATTTGGGTCTTTTGCACAGTCTGCAATATTTTTTGGTGCCCAAATGCGTCCATCATTACGCAGGGATTCACTCATTAAAGTCAATTTAGATTGGCTTTCGCCACTTTGTGGAATGCAAGTTGGATGAATCTGCGTAAAGCTTGGGTTGGCAAAATAGGCGCCTTGTTTATGCGCTCGCCAAGTGGCCGAGGTATTACAGCCTTTGGCATTGGTAGACAGATAAAATGCATTGCCATAGCCACCTGTGCAAAGCACCACACAATCGGCAGTGTGGCTGCTTATCTCGCCACTCACCAAATCACGCACAACAACACCGCGCGCTTTGCCATCTACTTTAATTAGCTCTAACATTTCACTGCGAGAGTGGTGTGTAACATTGCCTTGGGCAACTTGGGCACTCATGGCTTGATAAGCGCCTAATAAAAGTTGTTGTCCTGTCTGACCTCGAGCATAGAATGTGCGTGAGACTTGGGCGCCGCCAAATGAGCGATTGGCCAAATAGCCACTATATTCACGTGCAAAGGGCACACCTTGTGCAACCGCTTGATCAATAATATTGACGCTGAGTTGCGCTAGGCGGTAAACATTAGATTCACGTGCGCGAAAGTCGCCACCTTTAATGGTGTCGTAAAATAAGCGCCAAACACTGTCACCATCATTTTGGTAGTTTTTCGCTGCATTAATGCCGCCTTGTGCAGCGATGGAGTGCGCACGTCTGGGTGAGTCCTGAAAACAGAATGAGCTTACCTTGTAGCCCATCTCGCCCAAAGTGGCACAGAGTGAAGCGCCTGCTAGACCTGTGCCAACAACAATAATTTTGTGTTTAGCGCGGTTTTGTGGCGCAATCAAACTTAAATCAAATAAGTGTTTTTCCCAGCGATTTTGTAATGGGCCTGTGGGTTCGAATGTTGGTTTATTTTCTAGCATAAGTGATACAAAGGTCTCAAAATAAAAGAACGTTAATAGGGATTAAAACAAAACCGCCTACTAAAAAAATGACCAAAGCCAGTGCTAGGCCTTGGTGATGTTTTTGCTTCAGTCCAAAAGTTTGTCCAACATTGTTTAAAGCATGATGCAAGTGCGCTGCCAGCGTAGTAAAGCCCAGTGCATAAATAAGCAGCATTATCGGGTTGGTAAATATTGCATGAACTTCTTGATAAAAATCTTGCGTTTCCAGACCTTGCATTTGGAAGAAATGAAACACAATAAAACAAAACAGTATAGAAGCACCCCCCCAAGCGACCAGACGTGGTACGGCTTTTGGATAGGGTTTTTTATACGTTATAGAGCGCTTGCTGTTGGAATCTAATTGGCGAGAAACAGCAGTAAAAACATGAAACAAAATGCCTAATATTAGTAAACCAATAACACTCCAGCGTAAAATTATTGCCTCGTGAAACCAGCGATAAAAATTATTAAAATTATCACTACCTGTTAAAAAATTTAAATTCACCAACATATGGATAATCAGATAGGTAAAAAACAAAATTCCTGCGGATGCCATTAGTCGTTTTTTTTGATAATTGTTCATAGCTATTATATTTTTATGATTCCGAGTACCAATCAACATCATGGGTATCTTGGCGAGGTTGTAGATTTTCATAATCGATTGTGCGAACACAAGCGTTATAACGCAACACTGCATCGTCACAATTCTTAGGGGTTAATTTTTCTGCTTTTTTATAGTGCTCAATGGCTTTTAGTAATAAGTCATAAGCAAAAGAAGAGGACATGGCATGATTCATTAAAGTGCGTGCTTTGCGCTCATAAAAAATACCTTGATAATAGTTTTGTTGATAATCAGATTGAAGTTTTTTTATAGAACTTTTAATTTTTTTATCCAGTTTGTTGTTGGTACCATAATTAGCCAGTGTATCGGTTAGCGCTAAAATATAAATAACCAGTGTTTCTTGATTGTCAGGGTCTACAGCAAAAATATCAAGGCAAATACTAATGGCCAAATCAGGCTCAAGCAGTGAACGATATTGTTTGGCTGTATCTAGTACAGAATCAATTGCTTCTTTGTGAATAAAGTGTAAGTCCATATTTTTTTTAATAATTTGTTTTTTTAAGTATTCTACATGATGATTTTAATAACCTTAAGTAAAAAGAGCTTTTAATTTTTTTTGTCTATATTCTCTTAAAACCGCTTCAGTGTATCCATTAGCCTCTTCTTTGCCTCTATGTATTAAAGCCAAAGCTGCTTGAAAAGCAAAGCCATCATAATTCGGCGCCATATTGACATACAGCGGATCGTCTTTATTTTGTTCATCAACAACAATTGCCATTGCTTTTAAAGATTGCTCCACCTGTTCTTCACTGCAAATCTGGTGGTGTAACCAATTGGCAATATGTTGGCTGGTAATACGCAGTGTTGCTCTGTCTTCCATCAGTCCAACATGGTTAATGTCTTTGACTTTAGAGCAGCCGATGCCTTGGTCAATCCAGCGCACCACATAGCCTAAAATACTTTGTGCATTGTTATCAAGCTCTGCTTGAATAGCAGCGGTGCTGAGTTTGTCTTTCATCAGTGGGATTGTGAGTAGTGCATCCTCATCGACAGCATCACCGTCTTTCATTAATTGTTTTTGCTTATCAAATACATCAAATTGGTGATAATGTGTTGCGTGCAAAGTCGCCGCAGTTGGAGAGGGCACCCAAGCGCAATTTGCGCCTGCTTGTAGGTGTGCTATTTTAGTTTCAAGCATCTCATGCATTTGGTCAGGTTGTGCCCACATGCCTTTACCAATTTGTGCATTTTCATACATGCCACAACTCAGTCCTGTTTTGACATTTAACGCCTCGTAGGCAGCAATCCACGATTGCTGTTTAATCTGGTCTTTTGGTAGCATTGCACCAGCGTACATACTGGTGTGTATTTCATCGCCAGTACGGTCTAAAAAACCTGTATTGATAAAGATAACACGTTTTTTCGCTGCTTCAATACAGGCTAAAAGGTTAACACTTGTGCGACGTTCCTCGTCCATGATGCCAATTTTTAATGTATTGGGTTTCAAGCCAAGCGCCGATTCAACTTTGGCAAATAATTTAACACTAAATGCCACCTCTTCAGCGCCATGCATTTTAGGTTTGACAATATAAATATTGCCCTGTTTTGAGTTTTTGCGTAAGTGTTTAATATCGTGCAAGGCGATAAGCACAGTCACCATTGCATCTAAGATACCTTCTGGAATCTCATCACCATCTGCATTTTTAATCAAGTCGGTAAACATATGATGACCGACATTACGCACCAACATCAAACTGCTGGCTGGCAAACTCTTATGTGCGCCAGAAGTATCTAAGTACTGCTTGTCGTCATTCATGCTTCTGGTAACTTCGACGCCACCTTTATCAAAGCTAACTTGCAAGTCTCGTTTCATCAGCCCTAAAAAATGACGGTAGGCATTAATTTTTTCTTCACTACCGACGGTTGCCACCGAATCTTCAAAGTCAATAATAGTGGTAACAGCAGATTCTAAAAGAATGTCTTTAATGCCTTGCGTATTTTTATCAATTACCAATTCAATATGCAGGCGATTGTGCTCTATCAAGGCATTTTGTTGATCGCTCATGCCAATAAAGGCGACTGAATCTTTGAGTTGTGTTGTGGTGCCATTATCCAGTGTGAATATTAAGGCTTGTTGCGTGACACTAACGGTGACAATTTGTGCATAAGAGCCCGATGCCAGTGGCACCACTTCATCTAAAAATGTATTCGCCCAATTGATGACTTGATTGATGCGTGCAGCATTATTGCCTTTGGTTGCTGGGTATTGCTCATAATCAATGGCATTGGTGCCATACAGCGCATCATACAAGCTGCCCCAACGTGCATTCACTGCATTCAGCGCAAAGCGTGCACTGGACACCGGCACGACCAATTGTGGGCCTGCGATTTGAGAGATTTCTTTATCAACGTTATCAAGTTCGATAGAAAATGGCGCTGGTTTTGGTAGCAAATAACCAATCTCTTGTAAAAATTGCTTGTATTTTTGCGGGTTATGAACTGGGTTGTCTTTATGCCATTGATCAATCTGCGCTTGTAGGTGGTTTCGTTTGTTTAATAAAGCCTGATTTTCACCTTCAAGTTCACCCAGTATTTGAACCAGTAGGGTAAAAAAATCATCGGTTTTAATCTCTAAACCAGGACAAACTTCATCCGCAATGAATTGATACAGCGCTTGATGAATTTTAAATTTTTCAAGGGTTTTGTAGTTATGTGTTGACATGATTTCTATTCTTGATTGCAATAATACCGTCTTGGTCGGCATACAAAATATCACCAGGGCTTAATTTTGCACCAGACATATTGAGTTCAATGCCTTGCTCGCCCACGCCTTTTTTAATACTTTTTAAAGGGTGCGTACCGAGTGCGCGTACGCCAATTGGCATTTGGTTAATGAGTTCAGAGTCTCTGATGAATCCATAAATAATAACACCAGACCAGTTGTTTTCTATTGCCTTGCTGGCAATTTGGTCGCCCAGCATGGCGCAACGCCTAGAGCCACCTGCATCAACCACCAACACTCTGCCATCGCCTTTGGTGGACAGCACTTCTCTTACCAGTGAGTTGTCCTCAAAGCATTTAACGGTCTCAATCTCTCCAGAGAAGTTTTTATTGGCGCCATAACCCTTATAAACTGAATCTAGGTATTCTACATTCGGATGAAATTTGTCTGATAAATCACTGGTATGTTGCATAAGCCCTAACCTCGTTTTGAATAAATTTGACACATTCTGTGTTCTTGTTGATAAGGATAATAATCAATGGCATTGCCGTCTTTAATGGCTTTTTGTACCGATTGCCAGTAGTTGGCATCCAGCAGTTTCTTGTAGGATTTTTCAAAAAATACTTTGCTTTTATTGTGTGCAAACATAAAGAACCTAAACTCTTCTGGAAAGACATCTTCTGGCGCAACGTGATACCAGGGTTCGGATGCCATTTCATCTTCCTCGTATCTGGGTGGCGGAATCTTTCTAAATGTTGGCTTATCCATGGTGGTAATTTCATCATAATCATAAAACACAACACGATTTTGACGGGTAACACCGAAGTTTTTGGTGAGCATATCACCTGGGAAAATATCAGCATTGATCAATTCATCAATCGCCTGTCCATAGTCGTTAATAATATGCTCTAACTCTACATCATTAGCATTATTCATGTACAAGTCAAGCGGAATCATTTTGTTTTCTATGTATAGGTGTTTGACAATCAGTAAATCGCCTTCAATGGTAATGCTTGAACCCACTCTGGCTTTTAACTCTTCCAGCAAGTCGTCTCCTATATCACGAATAGGAAAAGCCACATTGGAGAATTCCCACGTGTCTGCCATACGCCCAACTTTACGATGGTTTTTGACGAAAAAATACTTGTCTTTGACTTTCTTTTTGGTGGTGTCTTTAGGCGGGGCAAAATTATCGTTAATCACTTTAAACACATAAGGAAACATGGGGAAGGTAAACACCGTCATTACCATGCCTTTAATGCCAGGTGCCAGAATCAATTTTTCACCCGTGCTACGAGAATATTTTAAAAAAGTTCTATACAACAATGTCTTTCCATGCTTATGCAAGCCAATCGAACTGTACAATGCCGCCTTTGTTTTGTTGGGTAAGATTGATTTAATAAAATCCACCACAGCGGCTGGATAATCAGTATCAACAAAGAAATACGACCTAGAAAAACTAAATACAATAGAAAGGTCACGGACACTGGTCAGTAACGCATCCACGTAAATACCTGTTTTTTCATCATTGAGTAGCGCAATCAATACTGGGTAAGTTCGGTTGTTTTTCATCACCACTTTGCCCACAATATAAGCCGCTTTGCGTCTGAAGAAAATGGGTTTAAGCACTTGAAGCTCAAAATTTTCATCCTCTGCCAAATCCAGTTGCAGGCTTAATTGCTCTTTTAGATGCTTAATATCAAGTGCTAAATTTTGATAAGAAACAGAAAATTCAAGTCGCTCAAAAACCAATTGCAAAGTTTGCTCTATCTCACAATTATTGATATAGTAACTGTCAATAATTGGATCATCCATATCAATGAATGTCGTTGAAATACTGGGCTTTACAAAGATAAAGTTATTGTTATAAAAACGCTTATCAAACAAAAGACAAAACACAGAATTGTAAAACGTTTCTGCTAATTCCGGTTGTTTGTGATGAGAAGTTAGGCTAATATAAGCCAACTTGGTTGCCATCCAAACCTTTTCATTGAACAAACTAATATCTTGCTCTTTTGTTAGTTCGGCACCAAATTTTTTAACCTGTTTATCATAAAAATAAAGGCGATTTTTATAATCATCCAACAGCTGCTTCCATAGGCAATTTTCAAATTTTGATTTTGCCTGTACAGAGGCCTGCCGAAAAATATCGTAGTGCTTATCAAAGCCTGCCAATATTTTTTTTGCAGTATCAACTGGGAGTTTGTCTAAATCCTGTGCGCTCATTTTATCTATTTAATAAATATTCCTCAGGCATTACAATAACATAAGTTTAAAAGTTCGAGACTAAAATTGCTCCTCTTCAGTTGACCCAGTCAACGCAGTTACAGAAGATTTTCCGCCTTGAATAACTGTGGTCACATCATCAAAATAGCCAGCACCGACTTCTTGCTGGTGAGAGGCAAATGTATAACCTTTATCAACGGCTGCAAACTCTTTTTCCTGCACTTTCTCTACATAATGCTTCATGCCATCGCCTTTGGCGTAATCATAAGCAAGGTCAAACATGTTGTACCACATATTATGAATACCCGCCAAAGTAATAAATTGATACTTATAACCCATCGCCGCAATTTCCTCTTGGAAAGAAGCAATTTGGCTATCGCTTAAATTTTTCTTCCAGTTAAAAGAAGGGGAGCAGTTGTAAGCCAATAGTTGGTTAGGGTTTTCTGCTAAAACAGCTTGCGCAAATTCACGGGCAAAACCAAGGTCTGGTTTGCCAGTTTCACACCAGACTAAATCTGCATACGGTGCATAAGCCACACCACGTGAAATCGCTTGTTCCAAACCATTTTTAACTTCAAAGAAGCCTTCAGGTGTACGTTTACCAGTCACAAATGGCGCATCATTTGGATCCACATCTGAGGTAAGTAAGGTCGCTGCTTCTGCATCTGTACGTGCCAATAGCACCGTTGGAACACCCATCACATCAGCTGCTAAACGTGCTGCCGATAGTTTTTGAATGGCTTCTTGTGTTGGCACCAAAACCTTGCCACCCATATGACCACATTTTTTTACGGCTGCCAACTGGTCTTCAAAATGCGCTGCTGCTGCACCATTGGTAATCATGTTCTTCATTAATTCATAGGCGTTTAATACACCACCAAAACCCGCTTCAGCATCTGCCACAATCGGTAGAAAATAATCGATAAAAGCTTCATCTGTGCTGTCAATACCTTTGGCGTGCTGAATTTCATCTGCGCGTTTAAAGGTATTATTAATACGACGCACCATTGTAGGTACTGAATCGTAAGCATACAAAGATTGGTCTGGATACATGGTTTCTGAAGTGTTACCATCAGCGGCCACTTGCCAGCCTGATAAATAAATTGCCTCAATGCCAGCCTTGGCTTGTTGCATTGCTTGTCCAGCCGTAATTGCACCCATGCAATTAACATAACCTTTTTTAGAACTGCCATTAACCAAATCCCACAGCTTTTCAGCACCGTTTTTGGCGTAGGTGTGTTCAACCTGTACAGACCCTCGTAAGCGCACAACATCCTCGGCACTATAAGTGCGTTTGACGTCTTTCCAGCGGGGGTTTTCAGCCCAGTCTTTTTCTAATGCTTTAATTTGTTGTTCTCTGCTTGTCATGATAGTCTCCTCTTTTGGTTAATAATTAAACATCATCATACATCAGCTTTATTTATAAATTTTGCTATATAATGTAATACTTCATATTATGAAACTTAGTAGGAGCGAACAATGAAAGATGCAAATACCAACGTCTCTGCCATAGAGAAATCTTTAATCATTATGTCTGTCTTTTCAGTAGAAAAACCCTTTCTTAGTTTGAAAGAAATTATTGCCAGGGTTGGATTTAACCCATCAACCACGCATAGGATTTTACAAACCTTGTTAGATTATGGTTATGTTGCCAGAACAAACGACAAGAATTATTGTATTGGCACCACGCCACTGTCTTTAAGTGTTATTTATCAAAAAACCAATCATTTAATGCAAATTACCCCTATTGTTGACCATATTCGTAATGCCTGTGGTGAAACGGCTTCATTTTTTATTGAACAAAACAACAGACGAATTTGTCTATATCGCGCACATTCGCATGACATGATTAGACATAATATTGACGTAGGTACTCGACTTGAATTAAACCGTGGCGCTTCTGGTCGAATTATTTTGTCCTACGGTCAGCGTCGCAACGATAAAAGTGGCTACTTTAAGAATATCCGTGATAAAGGCTATTATTTATCCGTGAATGAGCACAATCCTGATTTGTTTGCCATCTCAAAACCTGTGCTTTCTAATAGTGATAAGTTTATTGGCGCACTTACCATATCCGGACCTATTAGCCGCTTTACCGAAGATAAAAAACATAAATTTTTGCACTTATTAGAAGATCAAATTAAGCAGATTAACATCCCCTAAGGCGAGTATTGCTATCATAAAAACTTTGTTGAAAATAAATTACCAACCGAACAAATAGAGTTCATTTTTTAAATAACTCCGAGTGGCTGCCGATACGCATTAAAACCAGTTCTAAAATATTATTGTCTATTTTATAAATTAGCAATAAATCGGGTTTAATGTGGTATTCCCTATAGCCTTTAAAGTTGCCAATGAGTTTGTGGTCTTTATGTTTGGGTTGCAACGCTTTTTGCAATATAAGTTGAGAAATAATATCTTTGGTGAGATTTTGGTGCTGGGTATTTAGCTTTTTATAATCTTTTTTAAACTGAGTGGTTCTAAAAATAGAGAGCATTTGATTGCCTTAATCATCAAGGTCTGCAAATAATTCCTCGGTATTGGCAAATGATTGACCTTTTTTGTGCGCCACTTCATTGAGTGCTTGTTGTGTTGTGTTGTTAGGAATCTTAACCTCAAACGGCAGTCCTTGATTAAGCACCACCATATTATTAAATACGCCAATTGCTTGAGAATAATTAAGCCCTATCTTGTGTAGAATATTTTTTGCATTTTGATAGCTTTCTTCTTCTACTCTAATCGTTGTTTGTGTTTTCATGGTTTTATTAGTATATATAAGATGTAATTATTATATCCCAAATAACATACAATATTTATAAAATAATATGAACTGGTATAATTGTTGACAATTAATAAAAATATATGTATTATTGACGTAAATTTTGGCTTTATTTCAATAAATTGTTGACAATAATACAATGGGCACTCTAATCAATAATAAACAAAATACCTTATCTGAGCGTGTTTTTCACAGAATCAAAGAAGATATTATCTTTGGTGTGATTGCACAGGGGCAAAAAATCGTTGAGGATGATTTGGCGAAATCTTACAAGATTAGTCGTGGACCATTGCGTGAGGCGTTGCATAAATTAGAGTCTATTAATTTGGTGGATCGCAGACCACATTCTGGCTCTAGGGTGGTAACGCTAGATTATAAGATGATGCGAGAGGTGTATCAAGTCAGAGAGGCAATGGAGGGCTTTGCCACTCGACTGGCATCTTTGACCATGTCTCAAGCTGAGATTGACAACTTATATCGCTTGTTAGAGAAGCATGAGGATTCAATCAAAGAATCAAACAGCATGGTGTATTTTCAAAAAGAAGGGGATTTAGATTTTCATTATTACATCTTTTCTAAATGTCAAAACCAATGGTTGATTGATTATTTGAATAATAAGTTATACCAAATACTAAGAATGTGTCGCCATCGCACCAGTCAGATTCCTTTTAGGGTTGAGAGCGCATTGCAAGACCATCGTAATATCGTGGATGCAATCAACAATCGTGACCCTGAATTTGCAGAAATATTAATGAGACGACACGTTCAAGGTGCGTGGCAAACCATTGAACAAATGTTAAACAAACAAAATTCTTGCGCCAATGGCGAAAAATAAAAAAAGGTTAAATACTATGAGTAATGGAAAAAAATTTAGACAATTGGTTGCGCAAAGTAACCCCTTGCAAATCGTTGGTGCAGTGAATGCTTATAGCGCCATCATGGCAGAAAAATTAGGGCATCAAGCACTTTATCTGTCAGGTGGCGGCGTTGCTGCTTGTTCTTTAGGGGTACCAGATCTAGGCATCAGCACTTTGGAAGATGTATTGATCGATGCAAGGCGTATTACCGATGTGAGCAATTTACCTTTATTGGTGGATGTGGATACGGGCTGGGGTGGTGCATTTAATATTGCCCGTTGCGTCAGAGAGATGACCAGAAGTGGGGTAGCGGCGATACACATTGAAGACCAAGTGGCGCAGAAGCGTTGTGGGCATCGCCCCAATAAAGCCATTGTCAGTACTGGCGAAATGGTAGAACGCATTAAAGCGGCAGTGGATGCCAAGACAGACCCGGATTTTGTGATTATGGCAAGAACCGATGCTTTAGCGGTAGAAGGCGTGGAATCTGCATTGGAAAAAGCGGCACTTTTTGCCGAAGCAGGTGCAGACATGATTTTTCCAGAGGCGTTGAATACCATTGAGCAGTATCAGCAGTTTTCAGATGCATTAGAGATACCGATTTTGGCGAATATTACCGAGTTTGGTGCAACACCATTATTTGATAAAAATGAATTACACGCTGCAGGGGTAGATATGGTTTTGTATCCATTGAGTGCATTTAGAGCAATGAGTAAAGCGGCTGAAAATGTGTATCAACATATTTTGGCAGATGGTCACCAAAAGGATGTGGTGGACACCATGCAAACACGAGAAGAGCTCTATGATTTTTTGGATTATCATCAATACGAACAAAAACTGGACGAACTTTTTAAACAGGAGAAAGAATAATGGGCGGAGCAAAAAAAACAGGTGGCGCAGGATTGCGCGGGCAAAGTGCTGGAGAAACAGCAATATGCACAGTAGGTGTTAGCGGATCTGGACTGACGTATCGTGGCTATGATGTGGTTGATTTAGCGCAGAATACGACATTTGAAGAAACAGCTTATTTGATTCTACACGGCAAGTTGCCAAACCAACAAGAACTTAATGATTATATTGAGAAAATAAAATCTCTCAGAGGACTTTCACCTGAGTTAAAAACTGTCTTAGAGAATATTCCAAAAGACGCACACCCAATGGATGTGATGCGTACGGGTTGTTCAATGTTAGGTAATTTGGAGCAAGAGCAAAGTTTCGATGAGCAAACAGAGCAAGCGGATAGAATGTTGGCGGTTTTCCCATCTATTATTACTTATTGGTATCAATATTCTCATCATGGCAAGCGTATTGAGACCGAGACAGATGATGATTCTATTGGTGGACATTTCTTACATTTATTACACGGTAAAAAACCCAGCGAGTTGCACACGCAGGTGATGAGCGCTTCTTTGATTTTGTATGCAGAGCATGAGTTTAATGCCTCCACCTTTGCAGCTAGGGTTTGCGCTTCGACCTTATCGGACATTCATTCGGCGATTACCAGTGCCATTGGTACATTGCGTGGTCCTTTGCACGGTGGTGCCAATGAGGCAGCGAGTGATATGATTTCAAAGTGGAATGACCCAGATACTGCTGAGCAAGCACTACTGGAAATGTTGGCACAAAAACAATTGGTGATGGGTTTTGGCCATGCGGTTTATACTGAATCTGATCCACGTAATGCGGTGATTAAACAATGGTCTAAAAAATTGTCAGATGCCATGGGTGACACACATTTATATGCTGTTTCTGAGCGTGTTGAATCGGTGATGAAGCGTGAGAAAAACTTATTCCCTAATGCGGATTTTTTCCATGCATCGGCTTATGAATTTATGGGCATTCCAACCAAATTGTTTACCCCGATTTTTGTCTGTTCTCGCGTCACCGGTTGGTGTGCACATATCTTTGAGCAAAGACATAATAATCGTATCATTCGTCCGAATGCTGACTACATCGGGCCGAGTCTTCAAAAAGTTTCATTAATTACAGATAGGAGTTAATAGTGAGTACACATTTCGACGTGGCTAATCGCCCAAAAGCAGACAAGGTTCTCAGTGATATTGCTGATTACGTATTAAATTATAAAATAGATTCCGATGAGGCGCTTAATACCGCTAGAAATTGTTTGATAGACACCATTGGTTGCGGTTTGTTGGCACTCAAGTTTCCCGAATGTGTGAAGCATTTAGGCCCAATTGTGCCAGGTACAACGGTTGAAAATGGTGCCAGAGTGTTTGGACGTCCAGATGAACTTGACCCTGTGAAAGCCGCTTGGGATATTGGTGCGATTGTGCGCTGGTTGGATTTTAATGACACTTGGCTGGCTGCTGAGTGGGGACATCCATCGGATAATCTGGGTGCGATTATGGGATTGGCTGATTATATTTCACGGGTCAATATTGCCAAGGGCAAAGCGCCTTTAACCATTAAAGATGTGCTTGAGTATATGATTAAAGCACACGAAATTCAAGGTGTGATTGCCTTAGAGAACAGTTTTAATAGGGTGGGTTTGGATCATGTGTTATTGGTGAGGGTAGCCAGTACCGCTGTTGCCACACACATGTTAGGTGGTAACAAGGAACAAATTATTGATGCCCTATCACAAGCTTGGGTTGATGGCTCTTCATTACGTACTTATAGGCATGCACCTAACACAGGCTCGAGAAAATCTTGGGCGGCAGGGGACGCAACCTCACGTGCAGTGCGCCTAGCAATGATGACCATGAAAGGTGAAATGGGACTACCATCAGTATTAACAGCACCGGTTTGGGGTTTTTATGATGTGAGTTTTAAAGGCAAACCATTTACTTTTTCACAAGGGTTTGAATCTTATGTGATGGAAAATGTTTTGTTTAAAATCTCTTTCCCTGCAGAGTTTCACGCACAAACTGCGGTAGAGTGTGCAGTTATCTTGCACCCACAAATTAAGGAAAAATTTGACAGCATCGATAAAATTGAAGTTACCACCCATGAATCGGCCATTCGTATTATTGCCAAGACCGGCGTTTTGGACAATCCAGCAGATCGTGACCATTGCCTGCAGTATATGATTGCTGTAGGTTTGATTGAGGGGGATTTAATTGCTGAACATTATGAGAATGACTATCACGCACAAACATCGTTGATTGATGAGTTGCGTGATAAGATGGTTATCATTGAAGACCCAAGATACACACAGGAATACTTAGAAGCCGATAAGCGCTCGATTGCCAATGCGGTACAAGTGTTCTTTAAAGATGGCAGCAGCACTGAAAAAGTGGCAGTTGAGTATCCAATTGGACATCGCCGCCGCCGCCAAGAGGGCATCCCTCTCTTGGAGAAAAAGTTTGCCAACAGTTTAAAGGCAACTTATGCTGATGCGCACAATGAGAATATAATGACATTGTGTCTTGATCAGGAGGCCTTAGAGCAAACATCTGTTGTTGAGTTTATGAATTTATTTGCAACTTAAGTAGAGGGGGAGTTATGTCATATCAAAGTGAATATTTAAAATCCATTCAACAGCCAGAAGAATTTTGGCGTGAAAAATCTCAAGCGCTAGAGTGGTTTAAAGCGCCAGAAAAAATCTTGTCTATGGACAAAGAAGGCATCCATCATTGGTTTGCAGACGGCGAAATGAACACCTGTTATATGGCGCTTGACTATCATGTGGACAATGGGCGTGGCGATCAAGCGGCGTTGATTTATGATTCGCCTGTTACCGATACCAAAAAAACTTACAGTTATAGAGAACTGCGCGATGAAGTGGCACAATGTGCCGGTATGCTTAAAGCACAAGGCGTGGAAAAAGGCGACTGTGTCATTATTTACATGCCAATGATTCCGCAAGCGGCAGTGGCGATGTTGGCCTGTGCAAGGTTGGGCGTGATTCATTCGGTTGTCTTTGGCGGTTTTGCCGCGCCTGAACTTGCTCTGCGTATTGACGATGCAAAACCCAAACTGATTATGAGCGCCTCATGCGGTATTGAAATCAGCAGGGTTATCCCTTACAAGCCTTTATTAGATGCGGCGATTGATTTGGCACAGCACAAGGTGCAAACCTGCGTTATTTATCAAAGACCCCAAGTAGCAGCAAGCCTTGTTAAAGGTCGAGATATTGATTGGCAAGACACGTGTAAAAATGCAACGCCAGCAGATTGTGTGAGCGTGAATGGCGATGATTTACTCTATATCTTATACACTTCTGGCACCACTGGCAAACCCAAAGGTGTGGTCAGAGAAAATGGCGGTCACGCGGTGGCAATGAAATACAGCATGAGCGCTATTTATGACATCAATCCTGGCGATGTGTTTTGGTCGGCTTCTGATGTTGGCTGGGTGGTGGGGCATTCTTATATTGTCTATGCGCCATTATTACAAGGTTGCACCACGGTATTCTTTGAAGGTAAACCTATTATGACGCCAGATGCCGGTGCGTTTTGGCGTGTGATTGAAGAATACAAAGTTAAGGCTCTGTTTACTGCACCTACTGCTTACAGAGCAATCAAAAAAGAAGACCCCAATGGCGAGTTTATTAAGAAATATGATATTTCCTCACTGGAGACTTTATTTTCCGCTGGCGAGCGTCTTGATCCGCCGACTTATGAATGGCTAACGCAGCGGTTTAACTTACCAGTAATTGACCATTGGTGGCAAACAGAAACAGGTTGGGCGATTTCTTCAAACATGAGAGGTGTTGAAAAAATGCCTGTTAAACCAGGCTCATCGACTGTACCAGCACCCGGATTTGATGTACATATTTTGGATGACAATGGCAAAGAATTAGCTGCCAACAAACAAGGAAACATTGCCATTAAATTACCTTTAGCGCCAAGCTCCCTAACCACAGTTTGGGGCGATATAGAGCGATTTAAAGCCGGCTATTTAGAGACCTTTCCTGGGTTTTATGTGAGTGGCGACGGTGGATACATTGATGAAGATGGTTATTTGTTTGTCATGGGGCGTACCGATGATGTGATTAATGTCTCAGGGCACCGCTTATCTACGGGTGAAATGGAAGAGATTATTGGCACCCATGAAGCCGTGGCAGAATGCGCCGTGGTGGGACGTCATGATGAACTCAAAGGGCAAATGCCACTGGGTTTTGTGGTATTAAAATCTGGCGATAACAGCAATCAAGACGAACTTAAACAAGCCTTAGTCAGTTTAATGCGTGCGAAAATTGGTGCGGTTGCTTGTTACAAAGAGAGTGTCATTGTAGAGCGCCTGCCTAAAACACGTTCTGGCAAAATCCTGAGAAAAACCATGCGCCAAATTGCCGATGGAGAGGAATATGTGGTGCCATCCACCATTGATGATCCAGCGATTTTGGATGAAATCAAACAGGCGCTGCAAGGATAAAAGCGATGCAATCGGTATTGGACATAGGCAATGGTATCAGTTTGTTGGATGCCAGATATATTCAAGAAGATATCGCTGCGGTCTATCTGCTGAGGCAGGCTGATGAAGTGGCAATTATTGAAACGGGCACTAAATACACCCTGCCCCATATAGAAAAAGCACTCAATCAGCAAGGCTTGAGCTTTGCTGATGTTGCTTATGTTATTCCCACCCATGTGCACCTTGATCACGCTGCCGGTGCGGGTATGTTGATGGATGTTTGTGACAATGCCAAGTTGGTGATACACCCCTATGGTGCTAGACATATGATTGACCCCAGCAAGTTGATTGCCGGCACTATCGCGGTTTATGGCGAAGAAAAATTTCAGCAATTTTATGGCGAAATCGTGCCGGTAGATGGCAATCGTGTGATTGAGGCGGGCGATGGATTTACCTTGGATTTTAATGGCAGAATACTGGAATTTTTAGACACCCCAGGCCATGCTCGGCATCACTTTTGTGTTTGGGATAAGCTAAGTCAATCGATGTTTACTGGTGATACTTTTGGTCTTTCTTATCGAGAATTTGATGTGGGCGATGCGGTGTTTATATTTCCCACCACCACGCCGGTGCAATTTGACCCTGAGGCTTTAATTGCCAGCATTGAGCGTATTGCTTCCTACCAACCCAAACAAGTATGCCTGACACATTTTGGTGCGATTGAGCCAACACCCAGCGTGGTGGCACAACTTAAAGAAGGGGTGCGGTATTTTAGTGATTTGGCTAGGGAATACGCCAATCATGCCCAAGCGCAAACAATGATTGAAAGCTCAATGATGGATTATTTGTTACAAGGGCTACAAAATATGGGCGTTAAAGACAGGGGTTTTTGTGAGCACAAATTAAAAAATGATGTCGCATTAAACACACAAGGTTTAATATACTGGCAACAAAATCTTTCTTAATTATAGGGGTAAAAAAATGAATGTAAAAACTGCATTGGAGAATCGTAAATCAACGCGCGCTTTTTTAGACAAAACCGTTCCGTTTGAAGTTATTAACGCCGTTTTAGAGCAAGCAAAAGCGGCGCCTTCTGGGGTCAATACACAACCTTGGAAGGTCGCTGTAGTGACGGGCGAGAGCAAAAAAAGCCTTGAAAGTAAAATGGAAGTTGAATTTCGCGCTGGCAATAAAGGGGTGATGGACTACCAATACTACCCACAGCAATGGGAAGGGGAATATAAGGAAAGACGCAAAACTTGTGGCTTGTTAATGTACTCTACTTTAGAGATTGGGCGTGAGGATAAAGAAAAGCAAATCAACCAATGGGCAGCCAACTATCGTGCTTTTGATGCGCCCGTCATGTTGCTGTTTTTCATCGATAAAGTCATGGAAAAAGGTTCTTATTTGGACTATGGTATGTTTTTACAATCCATAATGCTGTCCGCGGTTGAACATGGGCTTGCCACTTGTCCACAAGCCGCTTTGGCAGAATACCCTGATATCGCTAGAGAAGCGTTGGGTTATGACGACGAACATGTGTTGATTTGTGGCATGGCAATGGGTTATGAAGATACTTCTGCTATCGTTAACAGCTATCGAACTGAACGTGAAGACTTAGACAAAATTGTTAAATACTTTACTTAGAAGCCTTTGCATAAATATGAACAATCAGTAAAAACACACTATTATCTGCTGAGAGATTTTTTTAAACGCTACCAATAGATAGAAAACTTAATTCTTGCAGCGTTTTTTGATAAAATTCATCCAATTTAAAAAACACATCAAACGATGATAATAATCCCAGCAATAGATTTAAAAGATGGGCAATGTGTGCGCTTGAGACAAGGTCTAATGGAGGATACCACGGTATTTTCTGATAACCCCGTAGAAATGGCAGCGCAGTGGGTGGCACAAGGTGCAAAGCGGTTGCACTTGGTGGATCTGAATGGTGCATTTGAAGGCAAACCTGTGAATGCAAGTAGTGTGACTGAGATTAGCAAAGTGTTTCCTGATTTACCTGTGCAGATTGGTGGCGGTATTCGAGACATGAAGATTGCTAATGCTTATGTGGAAGCAGGGGTTAGTTACCTTATTATTGGCACGATGGCGGTGACGCACCCTGAGTTTGTGGCACAGTTGTGTCGTGAATTTCCAGGCAAGGTGATTGTGGGCTTAGATGCTAATGATGGCTTGGTAGCCACAGAAGGTTGGGCGAATAAGACCGATTTACATGTGGTGGATTTATCGAAAAAGTTTGAACAAGATGGGGTAAGTTCCATTGTGTATACCGACATCGCCCGAGATGGCATGATGCAAGGTGTCAATGTTGAGGCAACGGCAAGCCTTGCCAAGCAAACTTCCATCCCCATCATTGCCTCGGGCGGCATTACTAATATGGACGATATTGTGAATTTATTAGCTGAAACTGACCACGGCATTATGGGTGCTATTACTGGGCGAGCAATTTACGAAGGCACACTAAATTTTGCTCAAGCTCAAGCTTTGTGTGATGAAAATTGAAGTTGCCTACGCCCTGCAAGACAAGCAAACACTACTTGCTTTTGAAGTAGATGAGGGCACAACACTGCAACAAGCGATAGAATTGTCGGGCATTATAGACACCTATCCACAAATTGACTTATCCAAAGACAAAACCGGTATTTTTGGTAAGATTACTAAATTGGATACTGTGTTGCGTGAAAAAGACAGAGTTGAAATTTATCGACCACTCATTGCCGACCCAAAAAAGGTGCGTAAAGAACGCGCTGCACAGGGTAAAAAGATGCGTGGTGGTAAAACAGACTGATTTTTGTTAAAATAGCGCTCTGGACACTATTAAACCTTAGATGAACAAAGAAAGACCCCCCTCGACATTATCTTTTCTACAAAGATTAAAAAAACGATTTTTCTATGCACCACTAAGCTCAAGTGATGAGTTATTACAATCTTTAAAAGAGGCCGAACAAAGCCATGTGATTGATTCGCACTCGCGTTCAATTATTGAAGGTACCATGCAACTTGAGAATATGGAAGTGCGTGATGTGATGGTACCTAAGTCAAAAATGATACTGATTGACCATCAGGCTAGCACCAAGGATTTGCTGAATATTATGGTTGATTCTGCGCACTCTAGATTTCCAATCATTAACAGCGAGCAACACAAAATATTGGGTGTTATTTTAGCCAAGGATTTGCTGAGTTATTTTGCAGGTGAGCGAGAATCTGAATTCAATTATAAACAATATTTACGGGATGCTATTTTGGTGCCAGAAAGCAAAACCTTGGGTGCGTTGTTAAGGGATTTTCAGCAGAAAAAATCACACATGGCGATTGTGATGGACGAATATGGCGAGATTGCAGGTTTGGTCACCTTGGAAGATGTGTTAGAGCAGATTGTGGGTGAAATTGAGGACGAACACGATTTAGAAGAGGACAATATTATTGATTTTAGCGGTGGTCGTTACTTACTCAAAGGGCATACCACCATTGAAGAATTTAATGAATTCTTTGGTATTAAACTACAAGCACAGGACGTGGATACTGTGGCAGGTTTAGTCGTTTCTGAGTTTACTTATTTGCCAGAGCAAGCTGATGAAATTGATTTACAAGGGTTTCATTTTAAAGTTTTAAAAGCCGATTCCCGAAGATTGCGTTCCTTAGAAGTCACCAAAAACTAACAACTAAAAATATGCAAAAATCTTTAGAACAAACCGCACAAACAGCCATTGAGTTGTTAAAAAAATATAAGGTTAGTGAGTATGAATTACTACTTGATTCAAGCTCGGGTATTTCCACTGCGGTTAGATTGGGCGAGGTTGAAACTTTGCAATATCATCTGGATAAAAACTTTGAAGTCAATGTGTTTTTTGGTAAAAAGAAAGGCCATGCATCAAGCGTTGATTTAAGCAAAAGCAGCCTTGAGAAAACCATTGAATCTGCTTGTTTAATTGCAAAATACACACAAGATGACCCATTTAATGGCTTGGCGCCAAAAGAACTTATGGCATTTGACGCCCCTGATTTGGATTTGTATTATCCTTGGGAATTGGGCGCACAACAAAGCATTGATATTGCCAAAGCCTGTGAAGAAGTTGCACTTGCACAAGATGAAATTAGCAATTCCGATGGTGCAGAAGTATCCAGTTTTCAAGGTGAGGGCTTATACGCCAACTCTCATGGTTTGATTACCACGCAAAATAGCACTCGTCATTCATTGTATTGTTCGTTAATTGCCAGTCGTGCTGAGGATATGCAAACAGCTTATGAATACACAACAGCCATTGATACCAATGATTTGGAAACTTCACAACGACTTGGGGAAAAAGCAGCAAAACTTGCCCAGCAAAAATTAGGCGCTCGTTCGCTTGGTTCAAAAAAATGCCCTGTAATTTTTACCCCACGTTTATCTGGTGGTTTATTTTCGCAGCTTTTAGGCGCATTGGGCGGTGCCAGGCAATACAAAAAATCCAGTTTTTTATTAAACAGTATTGATCAGTTGGTGTTACCAGAAACCCTCAGTTTACGCGAACACCCCTTTGCTCAAAAAACATTAGGCGCTAAAGCGATTGATCGCGATGGTGTGCTGAAGCGTGAGCAATATTTTATTGAAAATGGACGTGTTAAAAGTTATGTGATGGGGCAATATTCTGCCAATCAATTAGGCTTAAAAACCACTGCGAATGCAGGGGGTGTCAGCAACGCCATTGTAGAATCCGATTTTGCAGGGGGTTTAGATGAAATGATTAAAGCCATGGGCGAAGGCTTGGTCGTCACAGAGATGATGGGGCAAGGCGTGAATGCAACCACAGGCGATTATTCTCGTGGTGCATTAGGGTTTTGGGTGGAAAATGGTGAAATCCAATATCCCGTATCAGGGCTGACGATTGCTGGTAATCTTAAAGATATGTTGCTAGGTATTGTGCACGTGGGCAATGATGTGGACTGGCGTAGCAACATTAAAGTAGGCTCTGTTTTAATTAATCAAATGACAATAGCAGGCGAATAATTTATAAATTAACTTATAAGCCCGGCTCGGCGTGCCCTTTGGGTATATAAGTAGGAGTAATAATGCAGTACGACATAATTATTATTGGCGGTGGCATGGTTGGGCAGGCGTTTGCCTTATCGATGGCAAAGCATAATCTCAATATTGCCATTATTGAGCCGAATAACCCAAATCCTAAAATCCAAGAAAATTTTCACACCCGTGTGAGTGCAATTACACCCACCTCAGAAGCGCTGTTAAAAGACATTGGTGTGTGGGATTTGATTCAGCGCAAACAAGCTTTTAGCAATACCCATGTATGGGATGAAAATTCACATGGACACTTAGACTTTTCGGCGACTGATGATGACAGTACACATTTGGGGCACATTATAGAAAACGATTGTATTCAGTCGGCGATGTACGGTGCATTGTCTGATACCAAGGTAGAATTTATCGGTGCTAAACTTGATAGTTTTGATAAAACTGAGCAAGGTTATCGCGTGATTTTAGATGACGATAAGCAATTGGAATGTTCGTTGTTGATTGGTGCAGATGGTGCGCGCTCACGTGTTAGAGATTTGGCAGGTATCGCCTTTAGCGAAAATAACTATCAGCAAAAAGCCATTGTTTG
>ENA-UZWZ01000523-UZWZ01000523.1-metagenome-genome-assembly--contig:-Day-4-25m-contig-523_pt1 | contig 59128 bp, 53 predicted proteins | sample MGYA00260346_ERZ794906 | MGnify/ENA metagenome assembly ERZ794906 | reverse complement strand
AATATTGTGGAATAAATCGTTTAAATACTGTTTTTTTCGATAAAATACCCAACTAATTTTATTTTTATCGATTAAATGCATATTAATAGGATTAAATGTATTTTTTTAGGGTTTCTAAGTTTATATACGTCTAAAAAAAACATTTAGACGTTAATAAAAATAAAAATGCAAAAATATAATCTATTGAAGAACCATCTTAATGATGTTAATAAATACTAATAACTCTAGCTATACATGATATGAATAAGGTGTACATTTTAAACGTGTTACCCTATTAAAAAAAACTCACTTTTTAAAAAGATGACCCACAATATTCAATACCTTTTATAGATTTAAACCGCACGCTATTTCCAGTAAGAAAAAACACTTTATCGTAAAATCTAGTAATAAAAAGGTGAAATAAATTGAATACTAAATACTTTTATATATTTACCATCTATAAAGTTCCAATCACAACCTATAAGCCCCATGAAAAAGAAATTAATAAGAATTACAACGGTACCACTTTCATTAAGCGGTTTGTTGCAAGGTCAATTAAAGTTTATGACTCATTATTTCGAAGTCATTGGTGTATCTTCTAACAATCACAACTATTTAGAAATAGTTTCCAAACTGGAAGGCATTCCGACACAATGTGTTGAAATGACACGAAAAATCACGCCTATTAAAGATTTAAAGGCCGTTTGGCAACTCTACAAACTTTTTAAACGAGAAAAACCATTTATTGTACATTCACATACGCCTAAAGCTGGCACTGTCGCGATGATTGCTGCTAAAATGGCGCGGATTCCCCATAGGTTACATACCATAGCAGGCTTACCCCTATTGGAAGCCACCGGAGGCAAAAGATTTTTACTTAACACCGTTGAAAAAATAACCTACAGTTGTGCCACTAAAATATATCCTAATTCCTTTGGTTTGGAAAAAATTATTTTAGACCATAATTTTACATCTAAAGATAAATTAAAGGTGATTGCAAAAGGAAGCTCTAATGGTATTGACACAAGCTTTTTCAATCCTCATTATGATACGGACCCGAAAGGCAAAAAAGATTTAAGAGCACGTTTAAAAATTGCAGAAAACGATTTTGTATTTGTGTTTATGGGGCGTTTAGTAACTGATAAAGGGATTAATGAATTAGTTTCGGCATTTAATACCTTATGCAATAATAACAGTGCCATAAAATTATTATTGGTGGGCACCTATGAAAACAAACTAGACCCTTTACTTCCAAAAACCCTTGCCAATATTAAAAAAAACAAAAACATTATAGCAACGGGATGGGTTGATGATGTAAGACCCTATTTGTCGATTTCTGATGTGCTAACATTTCCGAGCTACCGAGAAGGCTTTCCGAATGTAGTTATGCAGGCGGCTGCCATGGAATTGCCTTGTATTGTAACCAATATTAATGGCTGCAATGAAATTATCCAAGACAAAAAATCGGGGCTAATCATTCCTGTTAAAGATACCGATGCTCTATATTCGGCCATGGATTTTATTTTAAATAATATATCCGTATCCAAAAGCATGGGTAAGATAAGTAGAGCATATATTGTGTCAAATTTTGAACGCCAAGTTGTTTGGGAAGCCTTATTAGAAGAATATAACAAACTTAATTAGGTATATTGCGCAACATGCTTTCCAGACTTAAACATTTAACTGTCTTTTTTAAAGATCCTGATAAGAAACCTTTATACAAAATTTTGATAGAGGTCATTCATTTTGCCTATCTAAAAAAAACACTCCCTACTGATTATTTTAGAAAATTCCTCTATAGAAAAGATATTAAGAACTATATGGACTACTTAAGTATGAAAGAGTATCATAGTATACTTGAATCTCCAAAACTGGTCTATCCTGATGTATCGCATCTACTAAGCAACAAAATTAGCTTTAAATTAATAGCGGCCAAATACAACCTTAAAACTCAAAATCTTTTAGGTTATAATATAAAGACAAGTTTTTTTTACGATAATAAACAGCACACTGCTGAAAATAATGAACAACTTGTTCGTCTATTAAAAAAACAGTTTGAAACACTCGGTAAGAATAAGATTTTTTTTAAACCCGTGAGTGGTATTGGTGGTTTTGGATGTTTTGTTATAGAAAAAAACACTTTGGAATCTCAAATAAAAATTTATGGAGAAGCTGTACTAAGTCAAGCATATATATACGAAGCCTATATTGAACAGCATAAAGACATTAGCAACATTTACGCTAATGCTATTAATACACTACGAATAGTACATTATACCGATACTCATAACAAAATTCATATTGTTTCGACCTTTATGCGTTTTGGAATCGGTAAAAGTATTACCGATAATACTTCTGATGGTGGCTTTTTTATTTCAGTAAATTCAGAAACCGGAATATTAGAAGGAATTGGTAGACAGGAAATTACAAGGGGTGCAGGCACATATACAAAACACCCAAATAGTCATTATAAATTAGAAGGTTTTAAAGTACCATTCTACAAAGAAGCTTGTGATATGGCTAAAGACTTTGCTACTGTTTTTCCTAACCGTATTGTAGGGTGGGATGTTGCAATTACTCCGGAAGGCCCTGTAATGATTGAAGGCAATCATAACCCAGGACTCCATGTTTCTGACATCGCTTATGGAGGCTATTGTAAGCATGAGAAAATAAAAGAAATTCTAAAACATATCAAAACGTAATTTTTATGAGACTTTTAGAACGCATAAGGCATACTTCTTTTTGGGCTATTGATTTCTTGAAAAAGTCTCCAATAAAAAAACATGTCACTAATATTGCTACCATAAATAAAAACCCCTTTACTGAAAAAAACAAAAAACAAAGAGCTCAATACTTAAGCAACATTTTAAATCACGCTACTACTACCACTTCGTATTATAATAATTCTATTTCTAATACATTACATGATTTTCCTGTGATTGATAAAAATATTATTATTAAAAATTTTGAAGCCTTTACTTCTGAAAGATTCAAAAACGTGAAACTCATAGAAGTTTCAACAAGCGGCTCTACGGGATTACCTTTTAAGGTCCTTCAGGATAAGAATAAAAAAAACAGAAATACCGCCGATACGTTATACTTTTCTGAAAAAGCTGGATTTAAAATTGGATACAAATTACTTTATTTAAGGCATTGGAGCACAACTTATAGTAAAAATAAATGGATTGGATGGATACAAAATATTTTGAAAATTGAGGTTTTAGATTTAAATGATAAGTATATAAATAAATTAACTAAAGTATTAAGGAAAGATAAATCAAATAAAGGGTGGCTTGGATTCGCTTCAGCCTTTGAAGAACTTTGTAACTCTTTAGAAAGACAAAATAAAGAACCTCTAAAAGCAAATGTAAACTCTATTATAGCAATATCAGAAACTTTAAATGATTATACGAAACAACGCATGTCGTATTACTTTGATGCGCCCATAGTATCAAGATATTCTAATATGGAAAATGGTATCATTGCGCAACAAGAGAAAAATGATAGTGTTTTTAAAATTAATTGGGCGAGCTACTACGTTGAGATTTTGGATTTAAAAAAAGATACACCGGTTAAACGTGGTGGATTAGGACGCATTGTAGTTACGGATTTATTTAACTTTGGCATGCCAATACTAAGATATGACACTGGAGATTTAGGAGTCATGGAATTACGTGGTGACACATATTGCTTTACTAAAATAGAAGGCAGAAAAACAGATATTATATTAAATACAAACGGAGAAATTGTATCAGCATTCGTGTGGTCTAGTTTAAACAAATACAAAAACATTAGACAATATCAATTAATTCAAGAGGAAGAAAAAAAATACACGCTTAATTTAAATACCGATACTAAATTTACTAAAATAAATGGTGTGATAGCAGAATGCAAAAACGTTCTAGGAAATGATGCTGAAATAACAGTTAATTATGTTGATGAAATCCCATTACTTGCCTCAGGTAAAAGAAAAACAACTATAAATAAATACATACTTATTAAAAAAAGTTAGCATATTATCGATAAAATATAAGAACGAATTTTAGTAAATATCTAATAATTCTTACTTTGAGAATTATATATTCGATTTTAACTCACAAAATAGTCTCAATTCGTTTTGTAAGTTATTCTTTTAAAAACCCTGTTAAATTTAATTAATGCTATTCAATTCTATTGACTTTTTTATCTTTCTACCATTAGTTTTTTTTTTATACTGGACGTTCACAAAAAAGTTGAAACTGCAAAATTTTGTGCTACTGTTAAGTAGCTATATTTTCTATAGTTGGTGGGATTATCGCTTTTTGGTTTTAATTATTGCCAGTACAATTGTAGATTATTTTGTGGGCTTACAAATACACCAATCAAATAACAAAAAAGAGAGAAAAACATGGTTGTTTGTTAGCCTATTTTTTAACATTGGATTATTAGGCTTTTTTAAATACTATAACTTTTTTATTGAATCCATTATTGATTCTTTAACCCAATTAGGCTTATCAGTAGAAAATACCTGGAGTTTAAAAATAATTTTACCTGTTGGTATATCCTTTTATACATTTCAAACGCTATCGTATTCTATAGATATCTATAAGCGAAAATTCATGCCAACTAAAGACTTTATAGGCTTCGCAGCATTTGTTTCGTTTTTCCCACAATTAGTTGCTGGTCCCATAGAGAGAGCTTCAAATTTATTGCCACAAATTCTAAATAAAAGAGTATTTACAGATGAAGCATTATCTCAAGGTATTAAACTAATTATATGGGGGTTTTTCTTAAAAATAGTTATAGCTGATAGAGCTGCAATATATGTTAATGCTGTTTACAACAATTTAGAAAACCATGATGGACTTACTTTTATAGCGGCAACTATTTTATTTGCTTTTCAAATTTATGCTGATTTTGCAGGGTATTCTTTAATAGCCATAGGTGTAGCAAAACTATTTGGTATAAATTTAATGACTAATTTTAATCGTCCGTATTTTTCGGCATCAGTTAGTGAATTTTGGAATAGGTGGCATATATCTTTATCTACTTGGTTTAGAGATTATGTTTATAGACCTCTAGGAGGAAACAGAACAAGGAAATGGAGATGGCTTGTTAATTTGTTTGTAACATTTGTAATAAGTGGCCTATGGCATGGTGCTAAATGGAATTTTGTTGTCTGGGGAGCACTAAATGGTCTGTATTTAATAATCGAGGTCCTTCTTTTCAAAAAGAAACGAAAAGGTGTAATTAATATCATTATAACATTTTTCCTAATTAATTTTAGTTGGATATTTTTCAGAGCCAATAATTTTAATGAGGCCATATTTATTGTAAATAAAATTTTCACTAAACCAGGTTATCTTTATTTTGGTTTTGGCGAAGACATAACAGCGTTTTTCTATGCTGTTATGGCCATTGGTTTACTCATTTTAATCGAATTTAAGAAAGAGTTTTTTAACACCCTTTTTTCAATTTCAAATAGTAAGTACGAGATAATAAGACTTTTTGGCTATGCTATTGTTGTTTTTATTATTTTCTATTTAGGCGTTTTTGGAGAAAATCAATTTATTTATTTCCAGTTTTAAAATGAAAAATATAGATTTCAAACGTATTGCATTAAAAACTTTAAAATTTGTAATCATTTTTGTGATTACTGATTTCCTATTTGGAACATTAGCCAGTAAATTATTTTTTAATCAAGAAACAGGTAAGTATGCCAGATCAACATATGTCATAAAAAAAGCGAAAGAAGACATTATTGTATTTGGGAGTTCACATGCCCATAGACATTATGTACCTGAAGTCATATCTGAAAAATTATCTAAAACATGTTATAATGCTGGTGCGGATGGACAACAGTTAGTTTATCATAATGTTCTGCAAAAAATGATTCTACACAGATATCATCCTGAGATAATTATATTGAATATTGATGAAGAATTTCTATTTAAATCGAATAAATCTAATGATAGATTGGGCGATTTACACCCCTACTATTTTGATTTTAAAGATGAATTAAATGCTACTTTTAAATTAGTTAAACAACCTAAAGACCCTAAACTTTTATTTAAATCTTATCAGAATAATTCAACCTTAATTCAAGCAGTAAAATATTATTTAAAACCAAAAAAAACCTTAAACGGTTACAGACCGCTGTATGAAAAAATGACAGAGCAAAAATTGATTGCACATAAGAATACTAACTTCAAAAAAGAATACACTAAAGAAATTGATTCGGCAAACATTAAAATTTTAAAAGAATTTATAAATAGATCAAAACAACATAACATAAAACTTGTGTTTTTTACCTCACCAAATTTAATAAGAAAGAACAATACCAAAAACAAATCCTTAAATTTAATAAGGCAAATAGCAAATAAGGAAAGTATACCTTTCTATGATTTTATTAATAACCCAGGATATCTAAACAAGCTGGACTTGTTTTACGATCCATCCCATTTAAATGATATTGGAGCAAGAAAATTTACAACAGAAGTTTGTAAACTTATTAATCAATAAACCTGTTTATTTGCTTTTGGTTGTAAATTATCGATAAAACCTAAATTAAAAACGAAAATATAAACTAGAAAACTAGAGATAAAGCATAAAATTTTATCTTTGAATTTTACAGTTATAATATACACGTATAAGCACTGATATGAGTGAAGATTTAGAAGTAGTTGGTGTAACAAAGAAAATGTTGCGACAAATTTTAAATAAAAATGCATATTGGAAGGATGATATCGCTCCTTTACCAAGAAGTAAAGCGTCATGGCTCATTTTAAATGATAGAATTTCTGAAGAAGATTATTGCGGTGTTATTGCAAAAGAAAACAAAAAAATGGTAGCATTTATTTATATGTTTCCTGATTTAATTAATACACACCATACAGAAGCGAAAAAGGCTTATTGGATGAATGATTGGTGGGTGCATGAAAAATACAAAGACTCCGTTCTAGGAACCTATATATATAACCAAGCCATAAAACTAACTAAAAATCAAGTATTAATAAAAGGTTATACCGAAAATGTTGAAGAATTTTATAGCAAATTACCTTTCACTGTGATTGCATCAAGATTCAGGTATACACTGTTTTTTAGCTTAGATTACTCAATGTTGATAGGAAGGTTTAAATCATTAAACAAAATTAAATTTCTTGTAAAAATTTTAGATGCTCTAACTGGTAAAGTTGTGAGATTTATAAACAGTAAAAGACTAAGAAATAAAACTTCAGACATCAGTTATGATTATATCAACGAATTAGATGATGACACATGGGCATTTATCAAGCCTTTATGTGAAAATGATTTAATATATAAAACCAAAGCGTATATAAGTTGGCAAATAAGTAAAACTCAATATTTGCAAATACCTCTTAGGCATAAAGTAGCTTACAAGAACTTAAATACTGGAATAAGTAATAATATTCACATTCATAATTTAAAAATTATAAAAAATCATAAAATTATTGGTTTTTTATCTTACGTGATTAACTTTAATGAATTTAACGTCAAGTACTTTTTAGTAGGTGATAAAAAAAATTATGAATTATGTGTTGATGTATTAATGGAGCACCTAATAAAATCTAAAAGAAATTTCATTTTTACAGATGATTCGGAGCTTTCTAAAAATATAACTAGAAGATATGTCACAGTATATACCCACAAAGTGTTGAAAAAAGGACTAGTACATAATGACACAAAATTTGATTATAATAGTGTTAACATGCTAAATAGAGATGGCCATTTCTACTAAAAAAATCAACAAGTTTTATTAAATGGATTACATAAATAACCTACAAAAAAGTATAGAAAACCATTTTAGCAAAAATGCGTTTTACATAAACAACACCTTCTATACTTATGCAGATTTTGCTCAAGAAATATCTAAAATAAGACTTAGTATATCAAACTCTGTTGATTTTTCAAACAAATTAATTGGATTGGTATTAAATGACGATATTAAAACCTATGCAGCCATAATTGCTATGTGGTTGGAAGGTAAAGCATATGTGCCCATTAATCCTGAGCACCCCGAAGATAGAAATGAGACCATTTTAAATTCCACTGAAGCCACACATGTTTATGATTCTGTAAAAAAAACACAAATTAATACTATTGAACATATTCATGACCTAGAACTAGGTAAAATAGAAATTAATCTAAGTCCTAATTCAGTAAGAAAAAATGATTTAGCATATGTTTTATTTACTTCAGGATCAACAGGCGCTCCAAAAGGGGTTACCATTACTTATAATAACCTAAATGAATATATAAATGCTATTAATTATGATGGTGAATTTAAACTAAATGCGAGCGATAAGTGTTTGCAAATGTTTGAGCTAACATTTGATTTCTCTGTGGTATCATTTATTTTTCCGCTATTAGCTGGAGCAAGTATTTACACGGTACCAAGAAACTCTATAAAGTATTTTTATATTTATAAATTAATTCAAAAGCATAGACTAACAGTATTGTCGTTAGTGCCATCCATAATCCATTACTTGAGGCCTTATTTTTCAGAAATCAATGCGCCTCAAGTAAGGTATTGCAGCTTTGGTGGTGGCGCCTTATATAATGACATTGTTGAAGATTGGGCTAAATGCATACCAAATAGTGTTATATTTAATTATTATGGTCCTACAGAAAACACAATCTACAGCAGTTACTATAAAATTAATAAGGATTGCAAACTAAACACCATACACAATGGTGTTATTTCAATTGGCAAACCTTTAAACAATGTGACCTATATAATTGTAGATGATCATAATAATGAAGTTGCTGATTTTGAATCTGGAGAATTAGCAATATCAGGTGGGCAACTTACTCCAGGATATTGGAAAAATGATAAAAAAAATAAGGCTTCATTTTTCTTTAAAAAAATAGATTATGAATTAGTTAGATTCTACAAAACAGGAGATTTATGCTTTAAAGATAATACTGGAAATTATATGTTTAAAGGCAGAATTGATTTTCAAGTAAAGATAAGAGGTTTTAGAATTGAGTTATCTGAAGTGGAATTTCATGCTAAAACAAAATGCACAAAAAAAGTAAATGTTGTGGCCATAGATGTATTTAATATACTTGGTAATGCTGAGCTTGCTTTAGCCATTGAGTCTGAAGTATTTGATACAAATGAAATCATGGAATACATGAAAACGAAAATACCCGATTATATGATTCCTGCACACATAAAATTTATACAAGAGTTTCCTTATAATTCAAACGGTAAAATAGATAGAAATAAATTGCGAACATATTTTAAAATAGAAAATAATGACTAGAGATGATATACTAAAAAAAATAAAACCTATTTTTATTAAAGTTTTAGAACATGATAATTTTGAATTAACGTACACCACAACTACTGAAGATGTCGATGGATGGGGTTCATTAACCCATATGGTAATTATTGAGGAAATAGAGAAAGATTTCGATATAAATTTTAAACTTTTGGAGCTTATGGGTATGGATAATATTGGTGATTTAATTAATTCTATAAAATCTAATTTGTCATAATTGCTATGTATAAGAATATTATAAAACCTTTTATCGATTATGTAATGGCGGCAATAGCAATATTAATATTAACCCCTGTATTACTTGTTGCATCCATCCTACTCTATTTTGCAAATAATGGCAAGCCATTTTTCTTTCAAGTTAGACCTGGGAAAAATGAAAAGCTTTTTAAAATTATTAAGTTTAAAACTATGAATGATAAAACGGATGAAAACGGTAAATTATTAGCGGATACCTTCCGCCTGACAACCATTGGAAAAATTATAAGGAAAACATCGATTGATGAACTGCCACAACTTTTTAATATTTTAAAAGGTGACATGTCCTTAATTGGACCGAGGCCATTATTACCTCAATATTTGCCTTATTATACTGAAAACGAAAAAAAAAGACATCATGTAAAGCCAGGAATAACAGGATACGCTCAAGTAAATGGTAGGAATCATATTGATTGGGATACTAAGTTAAAATTTGATGCTGATTATGTAGATCGTTTATCCTTTAAATTAGATATGAATATCTTGTTTAAAACAATTTATAAAGTAATTGCGTCAAAAGATGTGGCAACCGATAATACTCTTGTTGAAAATATGCTGAGTGAACAAAGAGAAAATGAAAAATTAGTAGTAGATTAATTTTTTAGGCATAACACTTAATAGCACCAATCGTATAAATGAAAAAAGTATTAGTAATAGGAGCTTCAGGTCATTCAAAAGTTATTATAGATATTATAGAGCTTCAAAAAAAATATGAAATAGTTGGTCTTGTTGATTCATTTAAAAACAAAAAACACGTTATTTATAACTATAAGGTTTTAGGGACAGAAAAAGATATTTCTCAACTTATTAAAGCGCACAATATATACGGTTTTATTATAGCTATTGGTGATAATTTTACCCGAATGCGACTGTTTAAAGATATATCACTACATCATAAAAATATTAAGTTTGTTACGGCAATGCACCCTAATGCCGTTATAGGTAAAGATGTAAAAATTGGGGCTGGTAGTGCGATTATGGCGGGAGTAGTAATAAATAGTGATGCTAAAATTGGTGAGCACTGTATTATTAATACAAATAGTACAATTGGGCATGACACTAAAATTGAAAATTTCTCTAGCATTGCACCAGGTGTAACTATTGGTGGTGGAGTCTCAATCAATACATGTTCAGCAATATCTCTAGGAGTAAATATTTTAGAATCTATAAAAATTGGAAAATATTCTGTTATTGGAGCGGGTTCTTTGGTAAATAAAAATATTAAAGATTATAAAATAGCATACGGTTTGCCAGCCAGAGAGATTAGGAACAGAAAAAAAAATGAAAAATATTTAGGGATGACAAGTACTGAAAAAAGGGTTGAGTATAGTTTAGAATTATTTAAGATATCTAATGAACAGGATAAAGAAAAATACACAAGTCTTTTACAAGAATTCCCAAATTCTAATGTATATTATTCCTTACAATATTGTAATCACAATAACGGTAGTGATTTAAGATATTTTGTTTTAACAAAAAATGATCAGATTAAGATTTTAATGCCTATTGTTTTTAACAAAATTCAAGCACCCACATTAGATAATAATCCAATTTATGATGTTTGCTCTCCTTACGGCTATAGCGGTCCTTTGTTCAATAATATAACTGACCAGGACGTCATAGCTTTTTGGCAAAAGATTGATAAATGGTACATGAAAAACAATGTCATTACTGAATTCATTCGTTTTAATCTAGAAAATAACCAAAAACATTATTCAGGACATACAATCCCTAGTTTAACCAACATCAAAGGTGAAATCTCTAATTTTGAAACTTTATGGAGTAATTTTAAACAAAAAGTAAGGAATAATTACAGAAGAGCAAAAAAGAGCTTGTTAACCTTTCAGGTTTATTCTGGTGATATATCACAAGAAGTTTTAAATAGTTTTTATGATATATATATGAATACTATGGAAAGAAATACCGCTTCAGAAATTTATTTTTATAATAAAAGTTATTTTGAAAATTTAATAAAGTACAATCCTGATCAAATTTTAATAGCTATTGTATATAAAGAACTTACCCCTGTTTCTGTGGAATTAATTATTAATATTAATGACACATTATATTCCTATCTCGGAGGAACGCTCTCAGAACATTTTGAAAATAGACCTAACGATTTTTTGAAAATAGAAATTTTGAAATGGGCTATTAAAAATAATAAAAAGCACTTTATTCTTGGTGGTGGGAGAAAGGATTTTGATAGTTTATATAAATATAAAAAGGCTTTTTTTCCTAAGGATAATGATGTGGTTTTTTATACAGGAAGAAAAATTATAAACAAGAACATGTATTATAATTTATTAAAACAAAATGGATTTGAATCCACCGATGTTAATAATTTAATATCAAATTCAAGCCAATATTTCCCATTCTATAACAATTTCAATTGTAACTCCAAAGTGAATGAAATATGCATTATCAAATCAAAAACAGAATGGCAGGATGTACTTAAGGAAGTTGATAATTATGATTTTTATCATACATATGACTATCATGATTTGTCAAAATTAAAAGATGAAAAAGCGATTTTAATTAAATACACAGCAGGTGATACAGTAATAGCCTTACCTTTAATTGTCCGAAAAATTGGTAATTCAAATTATTTTGATGCAACATCTGTCTATGGGTATGCTGGTCCGCTTTGTAAAAATATTGATGCTAATTTTGATAATTCAAGCTTTACAAAAGCTTTAGTACATTTTTTTAAACAAAATAACATAGTTTCAGTATTTTCTAGGATAAATCCATTTATTGAAAATCAACATATAGTGCTCAAGAATATAGGAGAAACTGTAAAACTAGGAGATATTGTAAATATTGATATCACAAAGCCTATCGATGAACAAAGGGCTGGTTTTTCTAAGACTACCAAAAGATACCTTAATAAGGCTAGAAAATGCATAAAAGTTAAAATTAGTAATGATGAAAATGATATTTTGGAATTTATTGATTTGTACTTTGAAAATATGGAAAGAGTTAATGCAGAAAAAAAATATTTTTTTTCAAAAGATTATTTTTTTAAATTTATTAATAGCGAAGATTTTAAAACAGACTTGCTAATTGCTAAAGATATAGATTCAAACACTATAATTTCAGGGGCAATGATGGTAAAAACAAATAATATTGTTCAATATCATTTATCTGGAACTAAAACCAATTTCTTGCACCTCTCTCCCATTCGATTATTAATAGATGAAATGAGATTAATAGCGAGTCAGGAGAATTATACATATTTTAATCTGGGAGGAGGTTTAGGTAATGATGACGACGATCTTTTTAGGTTTAAATCTTCATTCTCAAAAAACTTTAAGCCTTTTAAGGTATGGAAGTTTATAGTAAATAATGAAGTTTACAATAGCCTAGTAAATGAGAACAAAGCAAAGGATAACGATCCTGATTTTTTTCCTTTATATAGAATCAATGGTTTATGATCCAATAGCGTAGGCCTTCCACATTTTTCAGGAAGCCTAAACTGTGAGCATAAAGTAAATAGATTTACCATTACTTTTTATACCGTATATAATACTGTCCTTATTATTCCAGCAATAAACCTTTACAGAGTCATATCTCGCTGAATTTACGTACTGAAAATCATACACGTATTTTCGCAAAAATTCATTTTTTTCATCATCAATATCTAGTAAAAGACTAGATGTATTTTTAATTACATCATTTTCCTTTATTTCTATATAAATGAGAGTGTTTGAATTATTTGATAACGAACCCTGTTTATGATTGTTTTTCGCCAAACGGTGTTGAATTTTTTTTATTAAAACAAGTTTATCTTTATTTTTTATTAAATAGGCTAGTAGCTGGTTCTTTTTCTTAATTAAAAAAGCTTTAATAGTTTGGATTAAGGATTTTCTATTATACACAACATGACTCTCATAATCAAAAGTATTATTGCACCAATATCGCTTATATGGATAATCTCCATAGCGCATATTGAAAACAGAATATCCATTTTCAAAACACCATTTCAATTTTTTTAATATAATAGTGTTTCCTAAACCATATTTAGAATAATCTATATTATAAGAGCTAATAGCACTTTCAAAAATATTTTGATAGATATAATCTAAACTTATTCCAATGGGTTCATCATTACTGTAAATTACAAATAAACAAGCTTTACCATCTTTTATCATTTGATAGGTTGACTTTTTATAAAAATCCCAATTTGCTAAACTACTATGCTTATCACCTCTTTGATTAAAACGCTTTTCAATCAAAGTACGTAAATCAGATATTAGTGATTGACATTCTTCTTCATCAATATCTTCTAAAAAAGTTTTATACCTAATATTGAAACATGATTCTAACCTTTTTAACCTTCTATTAGTTATTTTGTTACCACTTTTTCCAAGTTGTTTAACCATATAATCTTTAAGGTTGCTCGAACCCCCGAGATGACACATGAACCCCTTAAAATATTTATATTTAAAAGAAGCCAAGGGTAAATGCTCAGTTTCTAATTCTAATTTAACAAATGAAGGAATAAATTCAATTAGATTTATTGCTTTTTTGTCAGCCTTATTTATATCAAAATTAGGATTGATAAACTTCTCATTATTTAATGTATTACAAATTGATTTATACTGTGATGGGTAAATACGCTTTTCAAAGAAATCTTGAGTAAAATTAAAATATGATGATTTTAAAAGGTTCATTAAATATATTGCTTTGGTTTATGATAATGATAATAATAGTAAAGAGATTAATTTCATAGTAAGGTTAAAGATGCTATTCTTTTCGCTTTAAATCAAAATTATTCTTTGAATTGTTTTAGAATTTCTTTCATGTGCAAAACATAAAATTATTATCAGAGTAATATTATATAAAAAGAAGGACAAACATTTTTTATTATTGACCCTATTTAGACCTTCCTCCCGCTCATCTCTTGATTAATAAAATATGATTAATTAACACAAAAGAATACTACAAATTTTATAATTTAGACAACGACTTAGGTGGTGATCCAAATTCTTTGTTTGATTTTAAGGCGACTTTTTAAAATGACTATATATGCTTCAAAGGATGGAATTATATTATAAAAAACATACTAAATTAGTAAGTAAAAACTAATTGACTGATGAACTAAATTTCTACTCCTTACAAATATCAAAAATTAACTAAAATAAGATTTACTAATCTATTTCAATTTTAGAATTAAAATAATTAACTATTTCTGAAGCCACAATATGTCTTCCATGATTATTCCAATGTTGGTCATATATCAAAGTTGTTGGAATTTGAGACTGGTTAATTTTTTTACCAAAATCAATATAAGTAAACGCGTTTTCTTCTAAATAATCTAAAAACACCTGAGGTGTAATTTCTTTATCTAATAATAAAACAAATCGTGTTTTATCATAACCATATAAGTGAACTAAACTTTGAAAATTTTTAATATATTCTGAATATCGCTTTTGATTAGTATACGAATCTTCTTTTTCATGTATTGAAGTATTATTGTGGACTAAAGAAAGTAATGTGGTTTTCATCCTTCTCGCTGCAGAAAATGCCCCAATTTTCTGAAGGTAGACAAGAATTTTAATGCGTCGCAAAGAGCGGTATAAAGGAGCTTCTAACTTCATTCTACCTTCTAAAACACCGTATTCACCTCTGGTTAAATCGTTTTTAAACTTCATGCCAATAACAACATAATCAATCAAATCAAAAAAAGATTGGTATTGATGAATTACATGTAATTGGTCAGCAAAGTCATAACCAGCATACCCAATTTCATATACTTCAACTCCATTAAGTTTTGCCTCTATTTTCTTCCCAATAGAATTATAATAAGGTTGATGAAAGCCTTCTATAAAAGAATCCCCAACTAAGGCCAGCTCCATTTTATCTTTTGAAGGTTCAAAATCGCGATAAGAATTATAACCAGAACTATTTATGTTGAATTTCGAAAAATTTTGTCGTCTAATACCTGTCACCGAATAGCCTTCTTGATTAGGTACCCATCGCTCTACACCATGCTCATCAATAAATCTAACAGGATAATCTTTTGTTAAATGAAAAACTCGAACTAAAAATTCTAACATTAACAACATTAGAACAAAATAAATGAGTAGTTTAAAGAATAACTTTTTCATAATTTCTAAAATTGAAAGTAAATAAATGATCGATCAACACTATCATCATAGAAAAGAAGCATTATGAAAATGATTAAGGCGTAAAGAACAAATCTAATAACTTTTGATTTAAATTTAAAAGGAGAACGCTCATCTTTTCTAATTAGATATTCATAAAAAACAAATAGCACCACTAAAACATAAAAATCTACCATACGATAACCCATAGGGTGCTCATAGGTTTCGTAAGAAAAATTAAATAAGATTTGTTTAATAAATCCAAAAGCATCCGTAATAGATTCCGATCTAAAAAATATTCTAGAAAAAGTGACTATTCCAAAAGTTAATAAAACTTGTCCTATTTCTGCTAATGTTGGAAAAAGCGAATTCTGACCCACTACGGAATCTTTATATATAGTATTTCTGCTCATCAAAAACACAGGAATAAATACTAAAGCGTGAAAAGCACCCCAAAAAATAAAAGTCCAATTGGCGCCATGCCAAAATCCACTAACTAAGAAAATAATTATAATATTTCTAACCGATTTTAACTTACTACCCCTGGAGCCTCCTAATGGAATATAAATATAATGCCTAAACCATGTAGATAGTGATACATGCCACCTCTGCCAATATTCAGCAACATTCCTCGAAAAATGTGGAAACTTAAAGTTGGACATCAATTCAATTCCAAATAGCTTAGCCGTTCCTATGGCTATATCAGAATAGCCACTAAAGTCTCCATAAACTTGAAAACTAAACAACGTCACTCCCAAAATAAGTGTAGATGCTGGATAAGTGGTGTAATTTGAGAAAATATCATCAACGATTGGACCTAATGAATCTGCTATTACAATTTTTTTAAACAACCCCCATAGAACTAACTTCAGACCACTAACGGATTGCTCATAACTAAATGTCCTTTTGTTGAGAATCTGAGAAAGTAAATTGGAAGCGCGTTCTATGGGACCTGCAACCAATTGAGGAAAGAAACTTACAAATGCTGCAAATGATAAAAAGTTTTTGGTAGGCTTAAGTTTCTTATAATAGATATCAAATGAATACGACATGGTCTGAAAAGTGTAAAACGAAATACCCACTGGAAGAATGACCTTTAAGGTCCAAGTACTCTGCATTTCATACCCAAAAAATGAAACCATATCCACCCAGGAATCAACAAAAAAATTATAATATTTAAAAAAACCTAAAAGACTAATATTAAAAAATACACTTACCCAAAGCCATCGTTTTCTTAAAGGTTTATCAGTAATTGAATCAATTTTAATACCTACAAAGTAATCGACAATCGTGCTTAATAAGATTAAAGATAGAAATCGCCAATCCCACATACCATAAAAAACATAACTCGCAATAAGCAAAATGATGTTTTGAGTTTTAAGATGTTTCTTAAAAACAAACCAATACAGAATAAATACAATGGGTAAGAATATAAAAAACTCTAAAGAATTAAATAACATGTATAACTGCTCCTTAAAATTAAATTCAAATATGTAGTATTTAACTCAATGCATCTAATTTATTCTTTGTGTTGTTCTATAAAATCCATCAAAAACATAAATATCAACTTCAGGTCATTTTTTAATACTAATAATTTGATTTAATAAATGTTTTATTTTTGGATTTCTTTTGGACTATCGTTTAAGCTCACGACTATATATATACCATTACATGGTTATAATGTTATTTTTATCGAAATAAAACAAATAGAAATAATGATATCTTTATATTTATGGCATGATAATTAAGTAATTTAATAAAAAAGTTATATGCTATTATTAACACGTCTAAAAACAGTACAAAATAAAATACCAAAACAAATAAGACTGTTTTTAACAAAGGCGTTACTGTTCTTTTTGGGCTGGAAACTGATATATGGCTTTATTCTTTATGATTCTAAGTATTTAGATCGCACCTTGACTACTCATATTGGTGAAGCTTCAATTTTTTTAATCAATAGTCTGGGAGGTCTAGACGGGTATACAACTAAACGAGTATCCGATTTCTATATAATTGATGGGAGAAAAATAGAAGAGCGATCTTCAGCAATATTTCATCAAGATAGAATGATTCTACATATAGCAAATGCTTGCAATGGTTTAGAGTTAATAGTCCTATATATTGGGTTTATCATTTGCATGCCATCAAAATTTTGGAGGAAGATATGTTATATAATACTGGGCATAATTATTCTAGATAGTGTAAATATCTTAAGATGCACAGGTCTCATTTATTTAAGGGAATATTACCATATTTATTTTCAATTTGCACATCGTTATTTATTTAATGCGATTGTTTATACTTCCACATTTATAATTTGGGTGATTTTTTCAAGAAAAATTAATTTAAAAAATGAAGTTATATAAATCAGATAAAATTCGGTTTATTTCAGGACTGGTACTTATAATAATCTTTTATTCTACATATTATATTGGTTTTGAAGAAAATGAAATTATGCATACGTTTAACAGATATGTCCAATATTTGATTAAATTTTTATTCACAGTTATAATTTACTTGATTGGTTCATTGCACCTTGGCAAGTTAAAAGATGAATGGATGTCTTATTTGTGGCATTTTATACATATATCTGGTCTATGCATTATTACATCAATTGGTTTGTACGATTGGTTGATTTCTGATATCTCTTTAGGCGTATTATTATTTGGGGGTTCAATTCAAGAGTTTCTAATCTCACCCTTATTATATGTAGCCATGGGATTACTAAATAGAAATCTTAATAAAAGTTCAACTGAAGCAAATTAATATAACACTTATTGGCATAAAAAAGCCCTAAAATTAGGGCTTTTCATAGTGTTTATATAAAATATAAATTTTTACATCTCATTAAAAATAGAATGCATCAAACGTTTTTTGTCATTGATACTTTCTTCAAGAGAAATCATGGTCTCTGTTCTGTAAACACCCTCTATATCATCTAATAAAAAGATAACTTCTTTAGCATGCTCCGTACTTCTGGCTCTAATTTTACAGAAAATATTAAACTTCCCAGTAGTGATATGTGCCACGGTAACATAAGGAATTTCATTAATACGCTCTAGAACAAATTTTGTTTGAGACGTATTATTTAAATAAACGCCTACATAAGCAATGAAAGAATATCCTAGTTTTTTATAATCTAGCATCAATGAAGAGCCTTTAATAATGCCAGCTTCTTCCATTTTCTTTACACGTACATGAACTGTACCTGCAGATATTAATAACTTCTTAGCAATATCAGTAAAAGGAATTCTTGTGTTATCAATTAACATGTCAAGAATTTGATGATCGATTTCGTCTAATTTAATTTTCCCCATAATTAGCTATTCTTATATATTATGCGAAATTAATACATTTTTATTAAAAATAAGACAATATTCATATGTTTTATTTCGGTAAAAGCGTTATTTTTTCACTATTCAATATTACGCAAACGTTTTCGTATCCAAGTTTCAACACCCTTCCATGAGCATCTCGTACCTCAAAGCCATTAGCTTCGATCTCTTTATGTCCAAAATAACCATCTAACTTTTCAATTCTTTCAACTTTGGGTATAAATTCGATCTTATTATCATGTAACCGCTCTTGAAATTGAATTCCAATATCCACCAACTCATGAGTTACTTTCGCATTTCTGATAATGACGTCTAAAAAACATTTGTTATTTTCTGGAATATTAAAATACGTGTTATAATGACTACCATTAACCTCATTTGTTGAAATGTAATTCAATGACGTTAAATAACACGTGTATATCAATTCGCGGGTTTTTTCACGCTCGTAATCCTTTTTAAAATGTCCAGCTTCGAAAAGGATGGTTGGTACATTTTCGCTTTGAAAGGTATCGCCAACACAATTTAAATTAAACGCATCATCATAAACTCCTAATTGATTTGGAATCATGCGTTGCAACGTGTCATTCATGACTCCTATGACCTCCATAGCAATCTTTCTATTTGGCGTGATGGTACAAGCAGCATCTTGTGCTGGTGCTAAAAATGATACTGTTGCAGAATTATTTGTGGTTCCAGCGCTAAAAATAGTGCGCTGCCCGTGTAAATTATAACAAAAATGTGGTTTAAAGGTTTCAAAAATGTGGCGCAACACGTTACTTTCAGGTTGTGTTAAATTTTGGGCATCTCGATTTAAATCTACTCCATTAGCATTTATACGTGTATAAGCTAATGCGCCGTCAGGATTCAAAATGGGAATAATATATAGGGTGCAGGCTTCTAAAATATGGTTAAGCTCAGAATGGGTATCTAAAAACGTGTTAAAAAGATCGAACAAGGCTTTGGTAGTTGTCGATTCATTTCCATGCATTTGAGACCACATTAAAATTCGTTTCTGTCCGTTACCAATTTTAAAACCATAGACGGGATTGTTTAAAACAGATTGACCAATAGTCTCTACATGAAAAATATCAGACCATTTTTCTAGTAAAGGTTCTATGTGTTTATGGGTAATATACCGATGCGATAAACTATGTTCTTTATGTTTTAAAAACAATCTTTTAATGTCTTCTACTTGCATTGTTATTTATTTACGCAACAAATGTAAACATTTACTAATTTACATTTGTAAACAGTGTTTTGTATGGATTTGTATACATTAATAAACAAGTATTACCTAAAAATGATACAGAATCAATAAAATTTAATTTAGAGGTTAAATAAATAATATAAATAATATATAATCAGTATTTTATTATACTTTTAGTGAAGTTTTAGTTTAAAATATAAATATAATTATAGGGAATATACCATCTTATTAATAGTTATATTGTTACATTTGTAACACATATTACGCTCAAATCATTTTTACAATGGTAAACACGGAAGATTTCATAAAAAGGCTGCAAAAAATCATGGATTACTACGGTGAATCGGCCTCCTCTTTTGCTGAAAAAATTGGGGTACAACGCTCTAGTATTTCTCACATCTTATCGGGTAGAAATAAACCGAGTTTAGACTTTATTTTGAAAATTCTTTCTGCCTACCCCGAAGTTGATTTGTATTGGCTATTTAATGGTAAAGGTGAGTTTCCTTCAGCAGTTAAAATTGAAGACACAAAACAAGACACCATTGCTCCTGCTTTAAACTATGGTAAATTGTTACCTGAAACTGATAAAAACAAAACCATTGAACGAATTGTTATTTTTTATTCTGACGGAAGTTTTAAAAACTACGAGAATTGATTGCGGACTTTAGTAGTTTTGCATTTTAAAACGAATTCTATGCGATATTTACTTTTCCTAAGCTTTTTGAGTCTATATAGTTGTTACGAAACAACTAGAAACTGTCAGGATTACAAAACAGGAACGTTCCGTTTTGACTATGTAGTTGATGGAACTTCTAGAAGCGGCACGTTTGAAAGAACGGAGCGGTATAGTATAAATTTCTACGATGGAAAAATAGATAGCTCTGAAGTAAAATGGATAAATAGCTGCGAATTTGTTCTATACAAAATCAACCCAAGGTCCATTTCTGAGAAAGACCCTATCCACATGAAAATACTAACAACCACCGATAGTTCTTATACGTTTGAGTATGCTAAAGCTTCATTTAACGAAGGAGAACCTAAACGAAAAGAAAAAGGAGTTGCTTTTAAAGTAGATTAATATAAAGGATATAAAAAAGACTCAACAAGCCTGAATTTTAAGTTTTTATCTTCCGTAATCTCATAAGTTAATAAGAGTTCTCCCCAAAATTCACCATCAGAAAAATCGGCAATGATCCATTTGTGGTTCAACATCTTCACAGTATTAATCAATAACTTTCTACCTTCGCTAGATGCATAAGGGATTATAGGATGCTCACCTTTTACTTCATTTAACTTATAAAGTTCATCCTTTATAAAAGGAATCAATTCATCTATTTTATAACCATCATTCTCAAAATAACTAATTGCATCTTCATTTCTTTCTAAATTAAAATGAGATACTTCTAAAAAATCATTCTGCAGCACAGTGACAGAATCTTTATATTTTTCTGATAGCGTTTTGTAGTTTCCAAGTTTGTTATTCATATCCTCAAATACACGTTTTGCATTTACGTATTGAAACAATACGATGAGTATTGAAAACACAAACAGGTACATAAATATTTTTTGCTTCATCTTTCTATTTTACAAATTAATTTCTAAACCATCATAAGCCAAAAATACATTTTTAGGCAGTTTTTTTTGAATAGCCTCATGGAATCCAAGCAAATGACTAATATGCGTTAAATAAGCAGTTTCGGGGTTAACTTCAGCAATAAATTGTAAAGCTTCCTCTAAATTAAAATGAGAAGGATGCGGCTCAATACGCAGTGCATTTACAACTAATACTTTTACGTTCTTTATTTTCTCTATCTCTTCCGCTTTAACTGTTTTCATATCCGTTAAATATGCGAAATCCCCAAATTTAAATCCAAAAACTTGTAATTTATAATGTTTTCCATTAACAGGAATAACTTCCAAATTCTTTAATAAAAAGGGTTCGTTTTTAATTCTATTTTGAATAACGGTAGGAGCTCCTGGGTATTTGTTTTTAGTTTTAAACACATAGTCGAATCGTTTTTTTAACGCTTTTAAAACACGCTTATGGGCATAAATAGGAATATCACCTTGTCTAAAATAAAATGGCCTAATGTCGTCAAAACCTAAAACATGATCAGAATGTTCGTGAGTAAAAACAATACCATCAATTCTATCGCTACCTGCACGTAACATCTGTTGTCTAAAATCTGGTCCGCAATCAATAACGTATGAATAGTTATCCCATTCAATAAGCACCGAAACACGCAATCGCTTATCCTTAAAATCGGAACTTAGACAAACAGGATGGGTACTCCCTATAATAGGTATGCCTTGAGAAGTTCCTGTGCCTAAAAAAGTTACTGTCATTTAAATACCTATCATAAAAGTCTAAATGTAGCACATATTATGGAAAGCCTATATCTCGATGCCACTTTTTTAAAATAATCTTTTAAACCAGAACTAAAATTAATTAATTATTTCATTTAAAACATGACAATTATCACCAATATCACTCTTGAAATAAAGTAATTTTATTACATTAAGATTTAAAATATTTTCAAATGATAATAGGCGTTTTAAAAGAAACACAAAAAGGTGATAATAGAGTATCTATTACGCCGAAAATTGCTCAACAACTTATTGAAAAGGGATTCGAAATTAGAGTTGAAGAAAATGCAGGTGTAAATTCTTCATACAAAAATTCTGATTACAGTAAATCTGGCGCAGGTATTAGCTCTAAGGAAGATTTATTTAAGAATGCTGATGTTTTAATAAAGATTAATCCTTTTGATAATAAAGAATTAAAAGGTTTAAAAAAGGGACAAATTATTATTGCTCAATTATTTCATAAGTCACATCCTAAGGACATGAAAATTATTTCAAAACAAGGTGCGACGGCTTTTTCAATGGATGCTATACCTAGAATCTCGAGAGCTCAAGACATGGATGTGTTAAGTTCTCAAAATAATTTAGCGGGTTACAAAGCCGTTATTAAGGGCGCCTATGAAATGACAAAAATTTTCCCATTAATGATGACTGCAGCAGGAACCATTTCTCCTGCAAGGGTATTAGTGTATGGGGTTGGGGTTGCTGGCTTGCAAGCTATAGCAACCGCAAAACGCTTAGGAGCTATTGTTGAAGCAACAGATATTAGAAGCGAAACTAAAGAGCAAGCCGAATCGTTAGGTGCCAAGTTTATTTTAGTCGATAATAAAGGAGAAGAATCTGAAGGTGGCTACGCAAAAGAAGCATCTACTGATTATGCGCAACGTCAAAAAGAAGCGGTTGACAAATCACTATTTAAAGCAGATTTAGTTATTACTACGGCTATGATTCCAGGGCGTCAATCTCCCGTTCTGATTACTGAAGAACAAGTAGAAAACATGCAAAATGGAGCGGTAATCATAGATTTAGCAGCAGCTCAGGGCGGTAATTGTGAACTAAGTAAAATGAATAAAACGGTCATTAAACATGGTGTGAAAATTATAGGCACTACTATTGCTCCAGAAAGTGTCTCTACCAATGCGAGTGATTTATACGCCAAAAACACGTTTAATTATATCGTTCATTTAACAGAGGGCCATACATTTAAATGGGACCTAGAAGAAGCCATTACGAATGATACACTTATTGTATTAAACGGTGAGATAAGACAAAACGGAAAATCATAATAAAATGACAGAATTAATAGAATTTATAAGTAGTAACATCCAAATGATATATATCGTCATACTGATGATATTTGTTGGAGTTGAAATTATAGGGCACGTACCAGCAGTGCTTCATACCCCTTTAATGTCAGGCGCTAATGCTATACACGGCGTTGTAATTATTGGAGCCATTTTAGTTTTACTTGGGGTTAACCCTGAAAATTATTTAGGACAGGCCCTTGGGTTTGTGGCTGTTTTACTTGGTACGCTAAACGTAGTTGGTGGTTTTGTAGTGACAGACCGCATGTTGGAAATGTTTAAAAAGAAAAAATAATGAAAGAATATCTATTTAGTCTCGAGTTTATTTATTTGATAGCATCTATGACTTACATCCTTGGCCTTAAAATGCTTGGCAAACCAGAAACAGCAAGAAAAGGAAACTTAATTGCGGCAGCTGGTATGACCATAGCTATTATTGGTACTATTTTATTGCATAAAGAGGTCGTGCCAAATTATATTTATGGATTAATAGGAACGGCTATATTAATTGGAACCATTATTGGTTGGATGATCGCCAAAAAAGTCGCTATGACCAAAATGCCGGAGCTGGTCTCTTTATTTAATGGTATGGGTGGTGCAAGTGCTGCTTTAATAGGTCTTATTGAATTTGAACATTATACAGGAGACACCCTCTCTACAACAACTATTGTGGCAGGAATCATTATAGGTAGCATCTCCTTTTCAGGAAGTATGATTGCCTGGGCCAAATTAAACGGAACCTTAAATAAACCCTTACGATTACCAAAATATAACGTATTAAATAATCTAATTATTATTGGTGTTGTTCTCTTTGCATCGTATATCGCTTGGTCTGGAAGTGAAAGTCAATTATTTATCTATATTCTGTTTTTCGCAGCATTAGGCTATGGTATTCTCTTTGTTTTACCAATTGGGGGCGCAGACATGCCAGTGGTTATTTCTTTATTGAACTCATTTACTGGATTAGCAGCAGCCCTTGGTGGTTTTTTATACGGAAATATGGTTATGCTAACAGGAGGTATCCTAGTTGGATCTGCCGGTACTATTCTAACCTTTGCCATGTGCGATGCCATGAATAGATCTCTTGTGAATGTTATTTTTGGAAGTTTTGGTGGAGGTGGCGACTCTCTAGTTGATGAAATTGGATCTAATACTATGAAAGGATCTATTAAAAAAACAACCATTAGTGATACTGCTATTTTAATGAATTATTCTCAACGCATTATAATTGTCCCAGGTTATGGCTTGGCTGTCGCTCAAGCGCAACATGCGATACATGAATTAGAGCAATTACTAGCAAGCAGAGGTATCGAAGTTAAATATGCCATTCATCCCGTAGCAGGGAGAATGCCCGGACATATGAACGTCTTATTAGCAGAAACAAATGTCGATTATGACAAGCTTGCCGAAATGGAAGATGTGAATCCGGAATTTCAAAATACAGATGTTGTTTTTGTTGTTGGAGCCAATGATGTTGTTAACCCTGCCGCACACAACAACCCATCAAGTCCAATTTATGGCATGCCAATTTTAGATGTTGAAAATGCAAAAAGCATTATTATTAATAAACGTACTATGAATCCGGGATATGCCGGTATTGAAAACGAACTATTTTATAACCAAAAAGCATCTATGTTATTTGGAGATGCAAAAAGTGTTATACAAGCGTTAATTTCTGAATTAAAAGGCATGTAAACACCAAAACATACTGTAGTAATAAAGCCATTTCAAAAAATGAAATGGCTTTATTTATTTATATCATATCACTATTATTTTTTCTATTTTTGTCGTAATACTAAAATTATGGCTTTAACATTAAAAGGAGATAAAGAAATCAGTAAGATTCTGACCATTAAACAGAAATCTTTGCAGATTAATTTAAACGAACATATTTACGGAACTTTTGCGGAAATAGGTGCTGGTCAAGAAACCGTTCGTAATTTTTTTAGAGCTGGAGGTAGTTCTGGTACGATTGCAAAAGCAATGTCTGCATATGATAAGGATTTTAGTGATGCCATCTATGGTATTGAAGAAGATAATCGTTACGTAACAGAGCCGCGTTTACGTAGAATGTTGAACCATGAAGTAGAACTTATTGAAGACCGGATTTTAAGAGAAAAACATCCTGATAAGCTGTTTTTTGCCTTTGCAAATACGGTAGCGACTATCGACTTTTCTAAAAAGTTTAAAGGTCATGGTTGGGTTGGTATTAAATTCCAGTTAGATCCGTTAGAAGATTATAACGAAATAATTATACATTTAAGATTCAAGCAAACAAATGCACAGTTGCAGCAAGAAACTTTAGGAATACTTGGTGTTAACCTTATTTTTGGTGGTTTCTACATGCACGATGATCCAAAAGAAATAGTAAGGTCCTTATATGATAATATAGAGAAAGATCAAATCGAAATAGATATGATCAATTTTTCAGGTTGCAGATTTACCTATGTTGATAATAGGTTAATGAGTTTACAATTAGTGAAAAATGGCATGACAGATGCTGTTATGTTTGGACCTGACGGAATGAACTTACTTCCTGCACAAGTACTTTATAAGAAAAATATCTTAGCATTACGAGGTAGTTTTAGACCTGTTACAAAGGTAAATATGGATATTTTTGAAAAGTCCAAAAAATTATTTTTAGCTGAAAAGACTGTAGATAAAAACAATGTTAAAATTATTTTTGAAATTACGCTTGCTAATTTGCGTGCAGAAGGTAAAATAAATGAACGTGACTTTTTAGACAGGGCTGAATTATTATGTTCTCTTGGACAGAATGTAATGATAACAAACTTTCAAGAATATTATCGTTTAGTTGAATATTTTGCGCTATTCACAAAAGAAAGAATGGCTTTAGCCATGGGTGTTTATAACCTTATTCAAATTTTTGATGAGAAATATTATCGCGAATTAAGTGGAGGTATTTTAGAAGCATTTGGTAAATTATTCTATAGAGACTTAAAGGTGTATCTCTATCCGTATAAAAATCATGAAACAGAAGAATTATATACAAGTGAAAACTTAAAAGTACATCCACGTATGAAAGAATTATATAAATTCTTTAAATACAATGGGAAAATGCTCGACATAAAAGATTTCAATCCAGATATTATGGATATTTTATCGAGAGAGGTTCTAAAAATGATTAATGATGGCGAAAAAGGATGGGAAGAAATGCTTCCAGAAGGTATTCCCGATATCATAAAGGATCAGCGACTATTTGGATATTCTAGAAGAAATAAATTAAAATAAATTTAATTTATTTCTTCTATAATTTGCGCGGCGTGCTCTTTCGTTTTCACCTTTGCTATAACGCGTTCAACTAAACCATTTTCATCTATTAAGAAAGTCATTCTGTGAATGCCATCATAGTCTCTGCCCATAAACTTTTTTGGGCCCCAAACACCAAACGCATTAATAACCGTTTTGTCCTCATCTGCTAAAAGTGGAAAAGGAAATTCGTATTTGTTTTTAAAATTAGCTTGTCGCTTTGCAGAATCAGCACTAACACCCAATAGGTCATAGCCTTTCGCTTGCAACATTGCATAATTATCTCTTAAATTACAAGCTTCCACGGTACACCCTGGAGTACTTGCTTTTGGATAAAAAAATACAATCAGCTTTTTTCCGCTGTAGTCACTTAATGAAATTGTATTTCCTTGTTCATCTTTAGCCGTAAAATCAGGAACGGCATCACCTTGTTTTAGTGTGTTCATAGTCTTAACTTTGAATTTCTAACAAAAATACGTTTTATGACTAAGAAAGAGAAAATTAACTTTGTTATTAATACACTTTACACACTTTATCCTGAAATCCCTATTCCTTTAGATCATAAAGACCCATATACCTTATTAATAGCCGTATTGCTATCTGCGCAAAGTACTGACGTTCGTGTTAATAAAATTACGCCTCTTTTATTCGAAAGAGCAGATAATCCGTATGATATGATTAAGCTTTCTGTTGAAGATATTCGTGAGATTATAAAACCTGTCGGCTTATCACCTATGAAAAGTAAAGGTATTCATGGTTTATCAAAAATTCTTATTGACAAACATAATGGAGAGGTCCCACAGAGTTTTGAGTTTTTAGAAGAATTGCCCGCCGTTGGACATAAAACCGCGAGTGTAGTAATGTCTCAAGCTTTTGGTGTTCCTGCATTTCCTGTTGATACGCATATTCACAGATTACTGTATCGTTGGAATTTAACCACTGGTAAAAATGTAGTTCAAACTGAAAAAGATGCTAAACGTTTGTTTCCAATGGAATTATGGAATGAGTTACACCTCCAAATAATTTGGTATGGGCGACAATATTCACCTGCAAGAGGCTGGGATCTAGATAAAGATATTATTACTAAAACGATAGGAAGACAATCTGTACTTCAACACTATTATAAAAATAAAAAGGCCTAATAAATTTTAGTTTATTAGGCCTTTTAAGATACTTAATTTAAAAGTGCTTCAAACTTTAATTTATTATAATTTATAACACTTAAAGCCTTAGAATAATTTAAAAGAAAATTAACCGTTTCTTCTTTCGGTTCAAGATTTTCTATGTTTTTAATAGAATTTTCAGAGTAAATTTTTGCCATTTTTTAAAGTTAAGGGATTATTTATACCAATAACGTAGCAAAATACTCTTTATTGTATTAATTCGTCAAAACGATATTGTGTTTATCAATAATCTTACGTAAATTAATTAAGGCATAACGCATTCTTCCCAATGCTGTATTAATACTAACACCTGTTCTGCCTGATATTTCTTTAAAACTCATATCATTATAAATACGCATCATTAATACTTCTTTTTGATCAACTGGAAGCTCATCTAATAAACGTCTTACGTCATTTTCAACCTGTTCTTTGATAATGGTTTTTTCAGCATTTAAACTGCTATCACTTAACACTGAAAAAATATTAAAATCACCTGCATTATCAAATTTTGGCATTCTGTTATTTTTTCTAAAGAAATCAATCACCAAGTTATGAGAAATACGCATCACCCATGGTAAAAATTTACCTTCTTCATTATAAGCGCCGCGTCTTAGCGTACGAATCACTTTAATAAAGGTATCCTGAAAAATATCTTCAGCAACATCTCTGTCGTATACTTTTGAATAAATAAAACTGTAAATTTTCTGTTTGTGCCTTTTAATTAGAATTTCTATGGATTTTTCGTCTCCATTAATATAGTTACTAACTAATGAGGCGTCCGTAATAAGTTGTTGTCGCATAATATTTACTTTTAATGCACGAAATAGATTTTCGTTGCTTGGGGTTATTAAGTTTAAAAGTAATTTTATGCTATAGCTGTGTGTTTTTGAAGTTATTATACAATCAAAGATAAGAACATTCCTTCCTAAAAACAATAAATCACATTTTTTTTAACAATATATTCGATAAACGGTAATTTTTTATGCTCGCTTACTTGTAGTATCTTTACGAAATTATCCTCTTGAAAAACCTATGAACACTGCTATTTCCGAAGTAAATCCAAAAGAAAACATCATTATAAAAGGTGCACGATTACATAACCTTAAAAATATTGATGTTGTTATTCCCAGAAATAAATTAGTTGTAATAACGGGTTTGTCAGGTTCTGGAAAGTCTAGTTTAGCTTTTGATACACTTTATGCAGAAGGACAACGACGTTATGTAGAAAGCTTATCGAGTTATGCGCGTCAGTTCTTAGGGAGATTAAATAAACCCAAAGTAGATTATATAAAAGGTATTGCACCTGCAATTGCCATTGAACAAAAAGTAAATTCTACCAATCCGCGTTCAACTGTTGGTACCACTACAGAAATTTATGATTATTTAAAATTATTATTTGCCCGAATAGGTAAAACCTACTCGCCTATTTCTGGTTTAGAAGTTAAAAAGGATACCGTTTCAGATGTTATAAGTTATATAAAAACATTTTCAGAAGGTGAAAAACTTCTCCTCCTCGCTCCTATTTATTTAGAAGAAGGACGCAGTATAGAAGACAAACTTAAAACGTTGCAACAACAAGGTTATGCTAGAATACAAGTAAATAACTCCGTTTTAAGGATTGATGAGGTAAACACGCTAACTAAAAAGGACAGTGTTTTATTGGTTGTAGATAGAGTTATTACAAAAGATGATGAAGATTTTTTAAACCGCCTAGCTGATGCCATACAAACCTCTTTTTTTGAAGGAAAAGGTCAATGCATCATAGAAACATTAAGCGATAGCAAACAACGCGCTTTCAGTAATAAGTTTGATTTGGATGGCATCAGCTTCTTAGAGCCTAATGTTCATTTATTTAGTTTTAACAACCCTTATGGCGCATGCCCTAAGTGTGAAGGCTATGGAGATATTATTGGTATTGATGATGATTTAGTAATTCCAAATACGGCACTCTCAGTTTATGAAAGTGCTATTTTCCCATGGCGTGGAGAAAGCATGAGCTGGTATAAAGACCAATTAGTTAATAATTCGCATAAGTTCGATTTTCCCATTCATAAGCCTTATTTTGAATTGACAGATGCTCAGAAGACATTAATTTGGACCGGCAATCAATATTTTGAAGGTTTAAATTCGTTCTTTGCGGAATTAGAATCTAAAGCTTATAAAATTCAAAACCGGGTGATGTTATCTCGTTACCGCGGAAAAACAAAATGTAAAACCTGTAATGGCAAGCGTTTACGCGTTGAAGCTAATTATGTAAAAATTATAGGTGCTACGATTACCGATTTGGTGGAAATGCCTTTAGATAAACTCACCACCTTCTTTAAACAATTAGAATTAAACGATCACGACACACATATCGCTAATAGATTATTAAAAGAAATTAATAACCGATTAGCATTTCTAGCCAATGTAGGTTTAGATTATTTAACGCTGAATAGAAAATCTAATACCCTTTCAGGTGGTGAAAGTCAGCGTATAAATCTTGCAACATCATTAGGGAGTAGTTTGGTAGGCTCCATGTATATTCTGGATGAACCTAGTATCGGTCTGCATCCAAAAGACACAGAGCGTTTAATTTCGGTTTTAAAATCGTTACGCGATTTAGGGAATACGGTTATTGTGGTTGAGCATGATGAAGATATTATGAAAGCTGCAGACTACATTATAGATATTGGTCCAGAGGCTGGAACCTTAGGAGGTCATGTCGTGGCCGAAGGTATTTATAAGGATATTTTAGCTTCAGACTCGTTAACGGCTAAATATCTAAATGAAGATCTAAAAATTGAAGTTCCAAAAACTAGAAGAACGTCAAAATATCATATTGATATTGTTGGAGCTAGAGAGAACAACCTAAAAAATATAGATGTTAGCTTTCCGTTAGGCATGCTTACGGTTATTACCGGTGTTTCTGGAAGTGGAAAAAGCACCTTAGTTAAAAAGATATTATTCCCTGCACTTCAAAAAAAATTAACTGATTTTGGTAATAAACCGGGACAATTTACGGCTTTAGAAGGTGATTTTAGCAACATAAGTCATATTGAATTTGTTGACCAAAACCCAATAGGAAGGTCGTCTAGATCAAATCCTGTGACTTATATAAAGGCCTATGATGATATTCGTGCTTTGTACTCTAAACAGAAACTAAGTACTATTAGAAATTATCAAGCAAAACATTTTTCTTTTAATGTAGATGGCGGACGCTGTGAGACTTGTAAAGGTGAAGGTGAAGTGACTATTGAAATGCAATTTATGGCCGATGTGCATTTAGAATGTGAAACTTGTAAAGGAAAACGCTTTAAAAAAGAAGTTCTTGAAGTCACTTTTGGGGATAAGAATATTGATGATATCCTTAATTTAACTATTGATGATGCCATAGCCTTTTTTGAATCTACTGAGCAAACTAAAATAAAAAACAAACTACAACCGCTGCAAGATGTTGGTTTAGGCTATGTGACTTTAGGCCAAAGCTCCTCTACCCTTTCTGGTGGTGAAGCACAACGTATTAAACTCGCTTCGTTTTTAGGTAAGGGAAGCAAAAAAGATAATACGCTTTTTATTTTCGATGAACCAACAACTGGACTTCATTTTCATGATATTCAAAAACTTTTAAAATCGTTTAATGCCTTAATTGCAAAAGGACATTCTATTATTGTTGTAGAGCACAACATCGATTTAATAAAATGTGCAGATCATATTATTGACCTTGGCCCTACTGGAGGTCTATACGGAGGAAATCTAGTGGCCTCAGGAACTCCAGAAGCTATTATAAAAATAACAACTTCTGAAACGGGGGCGTATCTAAAAGAAAAGATTCAATAGGATTATAATTATTTGAGCGTCTGCCTACCAAGAGACAGGTTACCCAAGGGTCGGGCTTTTAATCATGCACGTCCATTTTGAATTATTGAATTCATGAACATAAACGTTTCGCTATATCTTTCTTGTGCAGACCGTGCTTCTAAATCTCATCAAATATTTTCCACATATTTAATTGAGTTTCAAACCAACCTTATAGTTAAGCACAAAAAAAAGGTATGCCGTTTCAATCTCTAACGAGAACGAACATGCCATGTTAAATAAACTTAGTTCTATATTAATAATACAGAAACGCAAATAGTCCTAAAATAACCGCAGTTAATGGTGCTACAAATAACAAAAACAAAAATGAAGCTACACTGGTTTTAAAAAAGGTTTTAAACCAACCTTGCTGATAAAAACGCTTTAATGCTAAATACAGATAAAAAAATGAAGAAAGCGCTATTAGCCAATCGATAGAGTCCGGAATATCCCAAATAAAATTAACACCTAAAATGAGACTAAATACTGTAAATAAAAATGAAAAATAATAAAAACTAAACACCAAATGATGTGCATACAGACCATGTTTTCTGTATAAAATCTTTAAAATAAATGCAAATATTGGCAGCAAAAAGAACATCGCAATAGGTATGGTATCATAAAACGTTTGCAGAATACTTCCACCCTTTCTTGATTTATAGAACCTTAATGCTTGTCTATAAATGCGTCTTTGAAAAACGCCTGCATCATCTTCCATTCCCATCTTTTTATAAAGCGTATCGTCTAGTGCATTTGCAGCGATTAAAGAATCTATAGCTTTTGAATCAAAATCAAAATTTGCAATACCGTTTTTTCTAAAATCTTCAGCATTTACCAAGGAGTCCATTTTTTCTTCAGAAAAACCATGGATATAAACATTATCCTTTAGAGATTCTCGGAGTTCAGCACGCGCAATGGAATCTACTACTACTTGTTTTAATAACTGAACAGCTTCTATAGAATCTTTAACACGCTCATCGGTTATACTATCAACTATATTTTCCTTTTTTATAGTTTCAGCTAATTTTTCATCTAATATCTGTACTTGGCTTCGTTGAATAAATGAAAAGAAGAAGAAAAACACTACGGAAATAAAAAGATACAACTGAGCTGGATGCAGATAAAGCAAACGTTTACCAGCTATAAACTTTTTGGCTAAATATCCTGGTTTAAATAATAAAGGAAAGAAACTTTTAAAAAAACGTGCATCAAAAGAAAAGTAGTTGCTTATCGTGTTGTAAAACAGCAGCTTAATAGTAAGATCATCTTTGGATTGTTGCCCACAATTTGGACAAAACTTAAAGTCTTCATTAAATTGTTGTTCGCAGTTCTTACAAGTTTCTAATTGGTCAGACATAAAATAGTTGGTTTCTATAAAAGTAAAAAAAAGATTTAACAATCAACAATAACGATAAAACTGATAATCATGTATTTACATTTTTGGAACGCAAATTGAAAACTCTAATACCATTAATGTATTGAATTTTCTCTTACAACTAATTCAATATAGACATGTTAAAAATAGCGAAAGCCGATAAGCTAAAGAGTAGGCAAAACGAAATACCAGTTATCATTTGAATTTATTGTAATAAATTCGAAATGTAAATGGTATCTAATCCTAAGATTATGAAAAGAGTATTACAAGTATCTGCAAGTCTGTTGATAGGATTAACGACTGCATCAGCAACAGAACAACACAACTCAGAATCAAAAAAAGGTTTTGATAAAACACAAAAAAAGCGCTATGCACAACCTATTATGTTTGTTGAACGCGGCATTGAGTTTTTAATTTTTCCTGATGGAAGTTTTGATTTTAACACCAATATTGATGATGGTTTTTATGATGACACCTATTACAGATTTAATTCTAGAAGAAGTAACATAAATACAACTCGTCGAGGACCAAATTCAAGTATAAAGTATCGTTCAAATCGTTACACGAATAGAGGTGTTTCAATTTCTCGTGATAGAGATGGCAAAGTAAGACGCATTGGTAATGTTTATGTGAATTATGATAGATCCGGACGTATCACCCGCACAGGTTTTATATTTATGGGCTATAACAGAGGAAGACACTCAAACTTATATAGAGTTGGTGGATTACAAGTTAACTATAACGAACGGGGAGAAATAGTTAACACTCGTGGGCAAGTAAACCGTTTTTACAATGACTATTGTAACTTTTGTGGAGTACAGTCTTGTGAGATAACACATGGCTTTGGAAATGGACGTGGACATCATACCAACCATGATGGTAGTGATAAGCACGATTGAGATTACAACGATGATAATCACTACTATTTTAAACAAAACGGTAAAGTGAAAAAACACAAAAAGAGTAAAAGATAATTTTTTGGTTATGTATAGGAAACCCCGAAATACTCACTTGAGTGTTTCGGGGTTTTTTTATTAATATGTTTTACCAGAAAAAAAAGCATCATTTTTATTTTCCAGTGTTTACAAAGGCTTTAGTGTTCTGTTTGTTTTTTGGCACGCTGTTTGTAATTACATAAACGTAACCCTTAAAATTCACAATTATGAAAAAGTTTATATTCTTACTCGCAGGTTTAGTCCTTACAGGATTTACTGTTAACGCAACCGCAACCAACAAGGAAGCAAACGCTACAGCTACGTATTATGGAGGTTATGGGAACTCATTCATATTTGTGGAAGACGGTATTGAATTTTCTGTTTTTAGAGACGGACAATTCGACTTTAATGTAATAAGAAACAATTCGCGCTTAGGTGTAAATATTGGTTCGCCAAACGTAAGCATTAGTTTTAACTCTGGTTATGATTATAACGGCTACGTACAATACGATGAGTTTGGTGCTATTATTCAAATTGAAAACATTCCTATTTATTATGATTATTATGGTCGTATTAGTCAAGCTGGAAACGTAAACATTCATTATAACAACTTTGGTTACGTAAACCGTGTAGGCGGTCTTTATGTTCATTATAACAGATATAACAACTTTTCACACTATACAGGATATATAAATGTATTTAACAGAGGTTATGTATACCGACCATGGCACCGTTATTATAGCATTCCAGCATACAACTACTGTGTAGTCTATAACAGACCTTACAGACAGTTTTATAACCCAGTTCGTTATACTTATAATAGACCGTTTTATAACAATTCTAGACCTAGAACTGCTATTGCGAGTAGAAGAGGTAACACCATATCTAGAAACAGAAGTTATGCAACGGTAAACAGAAGTAAAAGAAATGTAACCCAGATAAACAGAAATGCGAATTCTAGAAGAGCTGTTGCACAAAATAATACGACTTCAAGACGAGGTAATAGCGCTACAAATGGTAACACTAGAGCTAATAATGAGGTTAGAGAAAGACAAACAAACAGACGTTATAATGGTACAGTAGATCATAATTCTAAAAGAACCGCAACGCCTTCTGTAAAGAGGGAAGTAACAAAAAGAGAGCATACAGAAACGAGAAGAACACCTTCTGGAAATAATTCTCAAATAAATAAATCGAAAAGAACACGTGAAACCGCTAACAGTAGCAATAGTAGAACAAGTACAAGAAACAATCAGGTTAAACGTGAACAAAAAACTAGAACGGTTCAAAAACCAAAAAGCACTAATATGCGTTCATATAAAAAAAGTAGCAGTAACACTAGAAATACACAAGTTGCTCAGCGTACTTTAAGTAAACCAAGAACAACTCAACAACGCACTGCTTCAAGGACTAAACAAAGCAGAACACCTAAAGCTATGCAAAGTAGAAGTTCTTCTAGTAAAAACACAAGATCGACTACAACAAAAAGACGCTCATAAAAATTTTGGTTGGTTAGTTTGGAAAGCCCTGCGACATGTATGCCCCAAAGCTGCATCGTGGGGCTCTTCGTTTTCAAAAGGTTTTTTTATTAGTCCCGTGAAGGCAGTAATCCATTTAAAAACAACTCCTACTCTATCAATGAGATTAACGCCGACGCGGAAATAAAAAACATTATTTCAGTTTTAAATACTTCTTGATAAGAAGCGTAATATCTTCAGAAAAATTAAATCGATAGACTACAAAAACATAAATAACGGTAACTAACAACGATTTCAGTCCTATATTAATAATTGGATGAAATGGAAATTCCCAGAAGTAAAATACTAATACACTCGATAATAAAAGCAATGCAATTCTTAAAGTAGCACTTGTAAAAGGAAACATTCTAAACTTCTTATAAACAAAGAATAATTTTATAGAATTATACGTAAAAATAGCTAAAAACGTTGCTATACCCGCTCCGTTAATCCCTAAAACGGGAATGAAAACTATATTTAGTAATATCATCAAAATCACAAGAAAAACACCTAAAACTAAAACCACTCGATAATAATCGCTATTAAACAATATGGCATTATTGCTTCCTAAAGCATTGTCATAAAGCTTTGCAATACTAATCATAAACACCACCAATAAACCGCCACTAAAATCTTCTGGAATAATATAATAGAGCTGATTAATATTTAGGACGATCAATAAAAAAATAAAACCACCAACTATAAATAGATTTAATGAACTTTTCTTATATAAATCTTCTAACGCATCAAAATCTTTCTCATTTAGGTATTTAGCAGATAATGGTAATAATATTTGATGCATCGAGCGTTGAGGTACTGCGATAACAGTAGCTATAAAAATGGCTACATTGTAATAAGCAATCTGCTTAATATCAATATAATGCCCTAACATAACTTTATCAACATCTAAAAGAATAGTAGCAATAGAGCCTGCGATAATGATTAAAAATGAATATTTTAAAATATTCCGCAAATTCGGTACACGTTTAAAAATAATCACCGGGAGTTTAACACTAAATGCATAGACATTCATAACCAGCATTCTTAATACATAAACCACTACAAGCCCGCCCATAAACTGCTCAAGGTTTATAACTTCAAAATGCAATAAGAATAATAAGGTCATAGCACCCACTCTATGAAAAACTTCTTTCATAAAATTCCCAAAAACCGTTCGCATTTGTACTTTGGCCCAAGCAAAAAACACCTCAAAATAAGCTAATGCGATAGCAATAATTAGCGTATGCCACAAATACCCTTTTATTATTTCGTTTTTATTGGATAGAAAACCAACAATAGCATCATAGCTTAAATGGGTAATTAATATTAAAGGAATTATAACACAAATAGGCAGCACTAACATGAGTGTTAAAAAACTATGTAAAGAAATTCTAGTTTTAAAAGTTGAATAGAATTTAACCAACGTATTATGCATCCCAAAAGCCATGATTGGCATAATAACATAGGCTAAAGAGAGCATATACCCAACCATACCGTAGTAATCGGCACTTAGAAACTTGGTATAAAGAAATAAGGTGTTGATGGCGCCTATAAAAAACCCTAAATAGGTGGAAATGATGTTTTTAAAAGATTGAGATGCAACGATGCCCATTATAATAAATTAGCTAGCGATTTTGTAAGTGCCTTTCTGTGATACTTTTGCAAACCAATAGGATGCGATTGTAATGTTTTATTCTGAAAAGCCTTATAATGCTCTAAGATAATTCTTTTTAGTGATTCATAATCGGAGTAATTAAAGTAGTGTCCAGTATTAGTTTCTTTGATGATTTTTTCAACGTCTGAACCTTTTGGCCCCATGGCGACAATGGGTCTATTAGAAATCATATATTCAAATAATTTACCTGGAATGATGCATGTAGTGTTTTCTGAATCTATTTCAATTAATAGTAATAATTGAGATTTTTTTTGATACATAATAGCCTCTTGGTGTGATACATAGCCTACCTCATGGATATAATTACTTATATTATACTTTTTAATGGATTTTAATACTTTTTCACTAATTGAACCAATAAAATTAAGTTGAAAATCTTTTGAAAAACTTTCGTTATCTCTAACTAATTCACTTAAAACTCGCCAAAGTATCTCTGGATTTCGTTTTGATAATAAAGACCCAATATGTGACAATGTGAATTTCGTATCCATTTGGAAATCTACAGCAGTTTCGTCATCATAACCATTTGTAATCACTTCAATGGATTTATTTGTAAAGCCCTGAAACTCTTTCTTAGTAACAAAACTGGTTACAATAATTTGATCTGAAGCATTTAAAACCTCCTTTTCAAGTGATTTATGCTTTGCTTTAGAAGCCGATGTTAGCCTTAACTGTTTATGATACCCAATGGTTGTCCATGGATCTCTAAAATCGGCTAACCACTTTACCCCTAGTTTTTGTTTTATCTGAAGCCCTATAAGATGCACACTATGTGGTGGCCCTGTTGTTATAATAGTTTCAATACCTTCTTTTTTAATATAGTCTTGAAGAAAAGATACTGAAGGCTTTACCCAGCCTATTCTAGCATCTGGAATAAAAAAATTACCTCTCACATAAAGCATGGCTTTCTCAATAAAAGATTGCTCTTTTTCATCAGAAATAATGCCCTTGCTAATTGTTTTTGAAGATGTATTTGAAAAGAATCCTGCCCATTTATAAGGCTCTTTTATTGGATGATTAATAATGGTAATATCCTTAGAAACCTCAGAAGTTAAACTCTCATCAATGATTGGATAATTTGGGTTTTCAGGAATAAAAACCACAGGGTCGATATTAAATTCTGGTAAATACTTGACGAATTTTAACCAACGCTGTACTCCAGGACCTCCTGCTGGTGGCCAATAATACGTTATGATGAGTGTTTTTTTAGGCACTTTTATTTTTCTTAAACTCATAAAACAATCCACCAAGTAATAATAAACCAAGTAAAATTGAACTTGCCAATGTTATTTTACTTCCTGTTTTAACAACGTCTGGATCAAATTTGAACTCTATAATATGATGTCCTGCTGGAATAAGCATACCTCTTAGAATATAGTTCACACGTATATGACTCGTTTCTTTTCCATCAATAAATGTTTTCCAGCCAATAGGATAGTAAATCTCTGAAAACACAGCAAACCCTTCATTTTCATTAATTGATTGATACTTTAAGTAATTTGGTTTGACCTCTGATAATTTGATAGACGCTAAAGAATCTTTTACAAAATCACTTTTGATGTTTTGAATGGACTCAAATGCTCTGTGCGATGAATAAATAGCCTTATTTTTGTTATCTAAGCTATCTAAACTAGTAATTTCTTTGTTAGCAGAATCAACCTTTTCTAAATTTTTAATAAACCAAGCATTGCCATTAGCGTCTTCATTTTCATAAGGAAACGGGTTACCCTCTTCATCTTGTGCTACGATATATTTTGTATTCAACATATTCAGTACACTAATACTATTCTGAGTTATGTAAAAATCAAATACTTCTCGGTAACGTCTTAATTCCGCAGCATTGTAACCATTTAAAGAATTATGAAAATACGAAGGTTTTGAAGTTCCTGAAACCAAATCAAACACTCTATAATGCGATGTATCATTTAAGATATATTTATCTACTTCGGAAGCTTCAAATGGTTTTGCCATTTTTACTCCAGAAATAAAGTCGTCATTATTCACATAGCGTCTATCCACGCCAACTAAATCAAAAAGTACTAACCCACAAAAAGCGACAATAATCCACTTTTCTTTTAATTTCTCCTTTAGAAATAAATAAATAGCTCCAGCAGATAATAAAACCAAAATTAAGGTTCGAATACCATCTTGAGTAAACATTGCTATTCTATCGGTCTTTAAAGCATCAACAAAATTTTGTCCGTAACTCTGACGGTAATACCCATCATTCATACCTACAAAATCGAATAAGAATGATTTAAACAACAAGAATGCTAGTGTTATTCCACCAGTAATGAGTGTTGAATATTTCAATGCTTTTAGCTTATCTTCTTTCTTTTCAAAATCATTAAACAGCCTTACTAAACCAAAAATGGCCAGCGCTGGAATACACAACTCCAAAATGACTTGAATAGAACTTACCGCTCTGAATTTGTTATAAAGCGGTATATAATCAATAAAGAAATCCGTTAAAAACCCTAAGTTTTTTCCATAAGACAATAACAAAGAAAATAGCGTGCCTCCAACGAGCCACCATTTCAATCGTCCTTTCACCAAAAACAAAGCAAAAACAAACAAAAACAATATGACTGCCCCAACATAAGCGGGCGCTTCCACGATGGGTTGATCTCCCCAGTATGTTGGTGCGCGTTTGGCTTCTTGAGCAGCTTGACTTGTTGTTGCTCCTAATTTTCTAAACGCTTCGTACGTAGCGGAATCTTTTCCAACATCTTCGGCATTACCACCTCCGGTAAATCGAGGAATAAACAAATTAAATGTTTCAACAATACCGTAACTAAATTGGGTAATATAATCGCGATCTAATCCCGGCGTCACTTCTTTTGGAGTACCATCTGGGTTTATAGTAAGCTCGCTTTTACTGCGTTTACTTTCCTTTACATATTGATTAGTAGCTAAAAAATTGGTCGCATTTAAAGCCATTGCCAATACTACCGCCGCAACCAAAACACCAATAGATTTAAAATAATGTGGAAGCATCTGTTTTCTATAAGCATCAATTAAATAAGCGATACCTAGAACAATCACCAAAAACATAAGATAATAGGTCATTTGGAAATGGTTAGCCACCAACTCTAAACCCATTGCTATTGTGGTAAGTAAAAACCCAATAATATATTTTTTTTGAAATACTAATATAATACCACTTAAAACCAACGGCATATAAGCTATGGCATGCGCTTTACTATTATGACCAACACCAAGAATAATAATTAAATACGTTGAAAACCCAAAGGCTAATGCTCCTAATGCAGCGAGTTTAAAATCGACTTTCAGCACTAATAAAAACACATAAAAACTTAATAAATACAGGAATAAATAATCTGCCGGTCTTGGTAAAAATCGCAATGCTAAATCAAGTTTCTTAATGTAGTTGTGTGGATACCTTGCTCCTAGTTGATAGGTTGGCATCCCACCGAAGGCGCTATTAGTCCAGTAAGTCTCTTCTCCTGTTTCGGCCTTAAAATCCTTTTGCTGCTTGCTCATCCCTATATACTGCACAATATCATTTTGATATATCGTTTTTCCTTTTAAAACAGGACTAAAATAAGCCAGAGAAATGAAAATAAAACCTAGTAAAACGAGTATATGAGGTAGTAATTTTTTGATTGAAAATTGCATGAAAAAGTTTTAAGAAAATGATCCTGAAAAATAGTTATAATTTTTCAGAAGTAACAATATTGAATCTAATAAACTTTTACAATTAGATTTTCACTGTAATAGAAATGAGAAAACTATGTTTATTCTACATCTTCATAATCCACATACTCACCAACATCTTTATTAGACGTTTTTGTATTAGGGATTTTATCAATAGTTATTTCACCTTCCTTTTTTTGAGAGTCTTGTTTTTGTCCTTTTTGAAATTGACCAAATTGATCTCCAAAGCGTTGTTCCGCTTTTTTTGCTGCATATTTAAGAAGAAAAGGTGCAAAAATCCTTGAAAGAATCTTAATTCCGTAATATACTAAGGCAATTATGAGTATGGTTCTTAATAAACCCATTTTTAAAATTTTATTAAAATATAAAACAAAAATACAATTCTATCTGTTTAAAAAACGTTCAAGAATGATAAAAAAAGTATAAAATATCTATATTTGAAAAAGCCTTTAATACATTGTATTAAAGAGATAATGAAACTTATGATTATGACCCCATTTAAATCTACACTGTTTTTCCTACTATGTTTAACAACTACCCAAGCATTTTGTCAATATACCGATGTTATTAATTCTAATAGGCCAGGCGTTTCCAGAAGTGCTTTTTCCGTTGGAACCAATGTCGCACAACTAGAAATAGGTCCTTATAGTATTAAAGAAGAAAGAACGCCAGCAGCCACTTATGAAGTCTCTGGTTTTGGAATTGATTTTGCAGCGCGGTACGGATTATTATTCGAAGAATTAGAATTAAATATTGAAGGAACTTATCAGAATGATACTAAAACATTTTCTTCAAATTTTTCATCTGAAGAAAAACGAGCTAATTTTAAATTTCTGGCAATAGGTGCAAAGTATTTAGTATTTGATCCTTACAAAAATGCTGAAGAAGACAAGCCTAACTTATATAGTTGGAAAGCCAACCAACAGTTTAAATGGAAAACCTTAATTCCTGCCGTTTCAGTTTATTTAGGAGCAAATTATGACACAAAACCAAATCCATATACCTTTTCAGGAATTGAAGGTTTTAGTCCTAAAGTTATGATTGCTACACAAAATAATTTTTCTGGAGGCTGGGTTTTTGTAATGAATTTAATTAAGGACAGAATAGGAACGGATCAATCCGATTTTCAATACATATTAACTTTAACACACTCTTTCAATCAAAAATGGGTTATTTTTGGCGAAACTCAAGGTATTAAAAGTGATTTTTACGCCGATAACCTTTTTAGATTTGGTGGCGCCTATTTAATGGGAAAAGATATTCAGTTAGATACTGCAGTTACGTTCAACACGAAAGATACACCCTCCGTTTTTAGTATGAATTTTGGAGCGTCGTACCGTTTAGATTTCCATGAAGACAAAGAAATTGATAATGGCATATCTGCTAAAAATAAAGGACAAAGAAAAGTTAATCGCAGAGGGAAGAAAAGAAAGAAGCGCAATAAAAAAGATAATACTGTTGAAGACATTAACAAACAAAAAAAGAAAGATATAGATTTTGATGAATAACCAACCATCAACTCGCATCAATACACTATGACGATACTTAAAGAAGTACAAACTAATAAAGACTTAAAGGCTTTTGTAAAGTTTCCTTTTAAGCTCTATAAAGATTCGAAATATTGGGTTCCTCCAATTATAAGTCAGGAAATGAAGACTTTTAGTAAAAAAGAGAATCCTGTATTTAATGATGCCGATGCCAGGTTGTTTTTAGCCTATAAAGATGGGAAGATTGTCGGAAGGATTGCAACAATAGTCAATTGGCTGGAAGTTAAAGGGCAAAATCAAAAAAAAATGCGCTTTGGCTGGTTTGATTTTATTGATGATTTGGAAGTGTCTCAAACCCTTTTAAATGAAGTTGAAAAAATCGGGAAAGCACACAATCTGCAATACACAGAAGGTCCTGTTGGATTTTCGAACCTAGATAAGGTTGGTGTTATTACAGAAGGCTTCGACTCTATAGCTCCAATGATAACATGGTATAACCACGCTTATTATGTTAAACATTATGAAGCTGCTAATTATAAAGTAGAGAAATCGTATTCTGAAAGTAAATTTCCTTTTGAAAATGTAAAACCCGAATTCTTTAAAAAAGCTCAAGAGCTTATTAAAAGACGTTATAAATTAACGGCTTTAAAGCTGACTAAAACTTCCGAAGTTATGCCTTATGCTGATAAAATGTTTGACTTATTTAATGAAAGTTACGCCTCTTTGTCTTCATTTGTCGCTATTAATGACGTTCAAAAAGAGTACTTTAAAAAGAAGTTTATCAGTTTTGTAAATCCGGAGTATATAAAGTTTGTAGTAGATAAAGATGACAATATGGTTGGTTTTGCAATCGTTATGCCAGCATTTGCTAAAGCGCTGATGAAAATTAATGGTAAATTGTTTCCTTTTGGCTTCAAACATATTATGCACGCAAAAAAGAACAGTAAAGACGTTATCTTTTATTTAATAGGCATTCACCCGGATTACCAAAACAAGGGCGTTCATGCTGTTATATTTAACGAATACTATGAGACTTTTACGGGAAAAGGTATTGAAAACTGTTTTAGAACACCAGAATTAGAAGATAACGAAGCCATACAGAAAATATGGAAGCACTTTTCTCCTGAAGTTTATAAGCGTAGAAAAACATTTAGAAAAGATATTGCATAAAAAAAGTCCGATTCATAGAATCGGACTTTTTTTATGCAATTTGATTTTATTTATTCGCCCATTGCTGCTATTAAAGCTGCAGATAAACGTCTATAAGTTCCATTATCTAATCGTTCTCTAATCGCATCAAAAGCATCCAATGTTTCTGATACATCCTGCAAAGTATGCGTTGCTGTAGGAATCATTCTTAATAAAATTAACCCTTTAGGTATTACAGGGTAAACTACTATAGAACAAAAGATTCCATAATTTTCACGTAAATCTCTAACTAAAGCCATAGCTTCAGGAATACTTCCTTTTAAATACACTGGTGTTACGCAGCTTTGCGTTGAACCAATATCAAAACCACGCGCTTTTAAACCTGATTGTAATGCATCAACAATTTTCCAAAGATTAGCTTTCAATTCAGGCATAGTTCTAAGCATATCTAAACGCTTGAGTGCACCTACAACCAGTTGCATTTGCAAAGATTTTGCAAACATTTGAGAACGTAAATTATATTTTAAGTAATCAATAATTTCTTGGTCAGCAGCAATAAAAGCTCCAGTACCTGCCATAGATTTAGCAAATGTTGCAAAGTACACATCAATATCATCTTGAACACCTTGCTCCTCACCCGCACCAGCTCCGGTTTTTCCTAATGTACCAAAACCATGCGCATCATCAACTAAAAATCTGAAGTTAAATTTCTTCTTTAATTCAACGATTTCTTTTAAACGGCCTTGCTCACCTCGCATCCCAAAAACACCTTCAGAAATCACTAAAATCCCTCCGCCTGTTTGTTCTGCCATTTTAGTGGCACGTTCTAAGTTTTTTTCTAAACTTTCAACATCATTATGCTTATAAGTAAAGCGTTTTCCCATGTGTAAACGCACACCGTCAATAATACAGGCATGTGCATCAACATCATAAACTATAATATCATTTTTACCAACTAAAGCATCAATTGTAGATAAAATACCTTGGTAACCAAAATTTAAAAGATATGCGGCTTCTTTGCTAACAAAATCAGCCAATTCATTTTGAAGCTGTTCATGCAAATCTGTGTGACCAGACATCATTCTTGCTCCCATAGGATAAGCTGAACCGTATCTAGTCCCAGCCTCAGCATCTACTTTACGTACTTCAGGATGATTTGCTAAACCTAAATAATCGTTAATACTCCATGTAATAACATCTTTCCCTTGAAACTTCATGCGGTTAGAAATCTCTCCTTCTAACTTAGGAAATACAAAGTACCCTTCCGCTTGCGCTGCCCATTTTCCTAATGGTCCTTTGTCTTTATAAATTTTTTCGAATAAATCTTTCATTAATTAAATCTTATTGCTATTAAAATTAAGACATAACTACAACTATATAATTGCTTTAAATTAGGGATGTAAACCATAAAATACTTACAAATTCAAGAAGCCTTTAGTTCTTAGTTAGTTGATGCGAAATTAAATATTTATATGCTTTGAACATAATTTTTAATGCGCAATTATTAATAAAATGCAAAAAGAGATGAAATTTTGCTTATTTAACAAAACTACATCTCTTTTTCTAGGTTGATATTTTTATTATTTTATGTATTGTATGCTTTCTGCAGCAGCTTCATTAACACTATCAAAGAAGCCTTGTTCGCTCATCCATTTATCACTGTATACCTTACTCATATACCTAGCTCCATGATCAGGGAAAATAACTACTACATAATCACCTTTCTTAAATCGACCTTCTTCACCTAGCTGAATTAAAGCTTGTGTCACTGCTCCTGATGTATATCCAACAAACATACCTTCAGTTTTTGCAATTAATCTTGCTGTATGCGCACTATCTTCATCTGTAACTTTAACAAATTCATCTATAACATCAAAATCTGTAGCTGAAGGAATTAAATTTTTACCTAAACCTTCTATTCTATATGGATAAATTTCTTTTTCATCAAACTCTCTAGTTTCATGATATTTCTTGATAACAGAACCAAAAGCATCAACACCTATTACTTTAATGTCAGGATTTTGTTCTTTTAAATATTTAGCAGTACCAGAAATAGTTCCTCCTGTTCCGCTACACGCTAATAGGTGTGTTATTTTACCTTCAGTTTGTTCCCAAATTTCTGGACCTGTAGATTTATAATGTGCATCAATATTTAATTGATTGAAATACTGATTGATATAAACAGACCCTTTAATCTCGCCATGTAAACGCTTAGCTACTTCATAATAAGATCTCGGATCGTCTGCACTAACATGAGCAGGACAAACATATACCTTAGCTCCCATTGTTTTTAGCATATCTATTTTGTCTGGAGACGATTTAGAACTTACTGCTAAAACACAATCATAACCCTTAATGATACTAACCATAGCAATACTAAAACCTGTATTACCAGATGTAGTTTCTATAATAGTATCGCCAGGAGAAAGAATTCCTTTCTTCTCGGCTTCTTCAATGATGTAAAGTGCTATTCTATCTTTTGAGGAGTGACCGGGGTTAAAAGATTCAACTTTTGCATAAAAGTCACCTTTAAACTTGGAAGCCATTTTATTAAGTTTAACAAGCGGAGTGTTGCCTACTAAATCTAATACATTATCAAATACTTGATTTCTGTGTTTCATATAAGCTTTTTATAAACTGTGTATCTTCAAAAAACGCATAAACAGTTTAACCCGAGCAAAAATAAAACATTTTTTTTAATTATCCATTAATTCCTTCTAAATCTAATAAAAAGGCGTACTCCAGAGCCACTTCTTTAAGGCTTTCAAAACGACCAGAAGCGCCTCCATGGCCCGAATCCATATCCGTATGCAACAATAGTTTATTAGAATCTGTTTTCATATCTCTTAGTTTAGCGACCCACTTTGCTGGCTCCCAGTATTGCACCTGTGAATCATGTAAACCTGTGGTGACAAGCATATTTGGATAATCCTTTTCTTCTACATTGTCGTAAGGTGAATAGGACTTCATGTAATTATAATACTTTAATTCATTCGGATTTCCCCATTCATCATACTCACCAGTAGTTAGAGGAATGGTATCATCAAGCATCGTTGTTACAACATCTACAAAAGGTACCGCTGCTAAGACTCCATGATAAAGTTCTGGATTTATATTGATGATAGCTCCCATTAACAAACCTCCTGCAGATCCACCATAAGCATATAAATGCTGGTTTGATGTGTATTTTTCTTGAATTAAGTACTTTGAGCAAGCAATAAAATCTGTAAACGTGTTCTTTTTAGTAAGCAGTTTTCCACACTCATACCATTTGCGCCCTAAATACTCGCTACCCCTAACATGCGAAATGGCATAAATAAAACCTCTATCTAACAAACTTAAACGAATACTTGAAAAAGAAGGATCTATCGTTGAACCATAAGACCCATAAGCGTATTGGAGTAACGGATTAGAACCATCTAACGCCATACCTTTTTTGTAAACTAGCGATATTGGTATTTTAACACCATCACTGGCTGTGGCCCAAATACGTTGTGATTCGTAATTTTCTTTTTTAAACGTTCCGCCTAAGACCTCCAGCTCTTTTTTTATTTCGCTCTGCTTAGTTTTTAAGTTATAATCAATTACTGAACTTGGAGAGGTTAACGAATTATAGCCATAGCGCAACATGTCGCTCTCAAAATCAGGGTTATTACCAATATACGTCGTGTACGTTTCAGAATTAAAAGGTAAATAATAATCTTCTTTTTTGTTCCAACTAATTATTCTAAGTTTATTAAGTCCGTGCTCTCGCTCATTTACTACCAAGTAATCTTTAAAAATTTCGATATCTTCAATCAAAACAGACGCTCTATGAGGAATAACATCCTGCCAGTTTTCTTTGCCTGTAGTCTTTTCGCTGGTCTTTGAAATCTTAAAATTAGTAGCATCATCTTTATTAGAAATGATGTAAAAACTACCATTATAATGCGCTATACTATACTCTAACTTTTTTGTTCGTTCTTGAAAAATCTTAAAACGGCCGTCAGGTACGTCAGCATCTAAAAAACGATATTCAGAGGATAAGGTACTTGAAGACCCAATAATTAAATATTTTTTAGATTTTGATTTATAGACGAAGGTGTTAAAGGTTTCATCAGTTTCATGAAACACTTCAATATCAGTTTTAGAATCAGAATATAATTTGTGTTTAAATATTTTATGAGAACGCAAGGTTACTTCATCCTTCATCGAATAAAACAACGTTTTATTATCATTTGCCCAAGTCGCACTGCCCGTTGTATTTAAAATTTTATCTGAATAAATCTCACCAGTAATCAAATTTTTAATCTGAATAGTGTATTGTCTTCTGCTAACCGTATCCGTTGAAAATGCCGCTAATGTGTTATCTGGACTTATAGAAATTCCACCAAGATTAAAATACGCATGGTCTTTTGCCATATCGTTGCAGTCAAATAATAATTCCTCTTCAGCTTCCAATGTTTTCTTTTTCCGCACGTAAATTGGATAATCTCTTCCAGCTTCATATTTAGTGAGGTACCAATACCCATTTAATTTATAAGGAACCGAAGTATCATCTTCCTTAATTCTACCTTTCATTTCTTCAAACAACGACTTCTGAAATTCTTGCGTATGCAGCGTCATTTGTTTTGTATACGCATTTTCAGCATTCAAATAATCTATAACTTCTGAGTTGTTTTTATCGTTTAACCAATAATAATTATCAATTCTAACATCATTATGAATGGTTAATTCTTGAGGTACTTTTTTAGCTATCGGAATTTGATTGGTTGTTTTCAATGAAAGTATTTTTATTCTTAAAGATTAAGCCTTCAAAAATAGAAAAATTAAATAGCTTTGTATTGTAATAATTAATTTAAAAATTATGTTTGGAGATATGATGAATATGATGGGTAAACTTAAAGAAACCCAGAAGAAAGTAGAAGAAACTAAAAAACGTTTAGATACCGTTTTAGTTGATGAATCTAGTAATGATGCTAAACTTAAAATTACATTAACCGCCAATAGAAGCATTACATCTATTAAAATTGATGACGAATTACTTAAAGATAAGGAACAGTTAGAAGATTACTTAATCCTGACATTAAATAGAGCTATAGAAAAAGCCACAAAAGTTAATGAAACTGAATTAGCAGCTGCAGCGAAAGAAGGCATGCCTAATATTCCTGGAATGGATATGTTTAAGTAGAAACTTAAAGTGTTTTAAAGTATTTTAAAAGAGTTTCGTGCATAGCATCCGTATAGTCTAGGTGTGTAACCATTCTTAATTTGCCGCCTCCCATTCCAATGATATGAATATTATTATCGGCTAGTTTTTGTACAAATGCATTCTCATTAACGCCTTTTATCAGCTCAAAAATCACGATATTGGTTTCAATAGGCTCAACAATTTTAACAACAGATAGTTTGCTTAACTCCTCGCCTATTTCCTTTGCTTTTTTATGATCTTCCTTTAACCTGTCAATATTATTATCCAGAGCATACAAACCAGCTGCAGCTAAATAACCTGCCTGTCTCATATTACCTCCAAATATTTTGCGGATCCTAATCGCGTTTTCCATTATTTTAGAGTCTCCAACTAAAACAGACCCAACTGGACACCCTAATCCTTTACTTAAGCATACCGAAATGGTGTCAAAAACGGCTCCGTATTGCTGTGTAGTCTCATTTTTAACAACTAAAGCATTCCAAATACGCGCGCCATCTAAATGAAAGCCAAATTTATTTTTGTCACAAACCTGTTTTATCTTTTTAATTTCATTAAAATCCCAACAAGCACCACCGCCTTTATTGGTTGTGTTTTCTATTTCTACCAAACTTGTTTTACTGTAATAATACGCATCTGGGTTAATAGCGTCTTCAACTTGTTTCGCCGTAAACATACCGCTGTTACCATCAATTAATTTACAAGAAATCCCGCTATTAAAGGAAGCTCCACCAGATTCATAATTATAAATATGGGCGTATTTATCACAAATGACTTGATCTCCTGGGTTGGTATGCAGTTTCAACGCCGTTTGATTAGCCATGGTTCCGCTTGGAAAAAATAGTGCCTGCTCTTTTCCAAACATACTTGCAATACGTTGTTCTAATTGATTAACTGTCTGGTCTTCTCTAAATACATCATCACCAACTTGGGCCTGCATCATAGCATCAAGCATGTCTTTTGATGGTTTGGTAACGGTATCGCTTCTTAGGTCTATGGTCATAAAATATTATAGCTTTTTAGTGATTAATTCTTCAATTTCATTTAGGTAATAATTAAAAAATTCGCCTAACGAAAATATATGAATTACATTTATTTAGCGAATATATAAATACTTTAAACTAAAATTTTATATATTTTTTCTTACTCGTAATAGATTATAAAATTAATGTATTAAATAATAAATAATTGGAAACACACTAAAAAAAACTCATTTCACTTTAACTATTCTCAGACAATACAAAAATTTTAAATGTTTTATTTTGAGCCAAACAATTTACAACCATACGTATTAAATATATTTCTCCTTCAGAAATTAATATTGATACCCCCCCCAATTATTATGTAAATGTTAATTATCGATAAAATGAACGTTATAACCTACAAATAATAAAACGAACATTTTTAAACATTATCTTTATCGTAGGAAAAAAATTCGAATGCGTCTGCTAAATTATCTTAGAAATAAATCATTTTGGTTTATAGACTCTTTAAAAGGAGCACAAATTAGGAATTACTTTAATGAAATATCGGCGATTAACAATAATCCTACAAATTCACATTCATTAAAAATCAAAAAGCAACATATTGAGGCCTTATTGAAACATGCCACTGAATCGACACCTTTTTATTTCAACTATAAAAATATAGATAATATAAATGAATTTCCAGTTATAAGAAAAACAGTTATTCAAGAAAACTTCAAAGATTTTCAATCAATTCCGTATTTACAAAAACAAAATTATAAAGTTTCTACGAGTGGCTCAACAGGTACTCCCTTTTTTCTTTTTCAGAACAAAAGTAAAAGAAACAGAAATTATGCCGATGTTTTATATTTTTCTGGTGAGTCAAATTTTAAAATTGGAAATCGATTATATGAACTTGAAGTATGGAGAAAGCATAACAAAAAAAGTTTCTTTAAGTCAAGCTTACAAAACATAATACAATTTGATATTTCTAAATTAACAGATGATCGTATTTTAAATTTTATAAACATACTTAGCAATACTAAACAAAAAAAAAGTATTCTTGGTTTCGCATCTTCTTTAGAACAAATATGTCAATATTTAGATAGAAACAAAACCGAATTAAACAACTTGAATATCAACTCTGTTATAGCAAATTCTGAATACCTAAATCACTATACAAAAACGACACTAGGTAATCACTTTAATACGCCTATCCTATCTAGATATTCTAGTGAAGAAATTGGAATCATAGCTCATCAAACGAGTAATTCAGTAGAGCATTTTATAATAAATCATGCAAGCTATCATGTTGAATTATTAGACTTAGAGGAAGATAAGCCCGCAAAACCAGGGGATTTTGGAAGAATTATTGTAACTGACTTATTTAATTATAGCATGCCTATTATTAGGTATGATACTGGTGATATTGCTAAACTTATTGAGCTTAAAAATGGTCAGACAAAGTTTGAAAAAATTGAAGGTCGAAAAATGGATTTAATTTTTGATACTAGAGGAAACATTATGTCTTCTTTTTTAGTTTACACTAAATTCTACAATTATTACACATTACTAAAGCAATACCAATTCATCCAACAAGGGGAAAAAGAATATGAGGTTAAGCTAAACGTGCTTGATAAATTTCCTTATGAAAGAGAATTAGTTGAAAGCATAAAAAAAGACTTTGGAAGTGATGCAAAAGTGACTATTACATACTTGGACGAAATACCAGTTCTATCTTCAGGGAAACGAAAAAAAGTTGTTAATAATTATCAAAAAGTGTAATTATAATTCAGACACATTTAACATGCTTTTTGATGGTTTGGTTGCGGTATCGCTTCTTAGGTCTATGGTCATCGTTAATATAATATTTTTTTATGTTCTTTGTAAAGCTAGCTTAAGTTCATCAGAATTAGGAGTATCGAATTTCCTTGCAAATAACATATTTGAGTTTTTTATTTTTTCTAAATCATTTAAATCTAAAATAGCTGGAGAAGTGCTATCCTTTCCTACCCTACTTGGATTCCAGTCAATATACCTTAGGTTATTATTTGATACATTTTTAGCATATTCTGAATTCATTATCACTGTCTGAAAATACAATTCTTCAGCACAAAATGTATGTTTCATTCTATTAATTAAATAGGGTTTCTGAATGGTATAATCTATTACATATTGTAATGTATCTCGTGTTAAACTCCACCATGTAAGCCCTCCATAAAGTTGTCCAATGCTATCAGAAATTGGTCTTTTTAAACCTATTTTTTTTTGAATTCTTATTAATAACCAAAGCCATTTAATGTGCTTTTTTGCATTAACAATATCGAACAAGTTATAATATTCAAATCTATCTAATCCGCCATTATGATTTTTCCATTTTATAGTTGGCAATTTAAAAAACTCTATGTGATCTTTCAAATCGTCTCTATTGATTATACTTTTAAAATAATTGATGTCTTTTACAGGAAAATCTTGACCGCTTATTAAATGAAAATAAACATTATCAAAATGTTTTAATGCATGTTCAGATAGTAAAAGATATGATTTTAAGTGATTGAGTCCACCCCAATTAACCGAGTATTTACTTGTGATAAAAACAACGTTTTTTGCAGAATTAATAGCATCAATCACATTTTTTTTAGGCTTAAATTTTTTATCTACGTGTATATAAATATTAAAATCATCATCAAAAAAATTAATGATATCCATCAAATGATCAAAATTCTTATAAGCAGTTATCAATATGGCTTGCTTCATTTTAGGTCAGTTTTTAACGAAAAATATTATATAATCTAATTGCTGCAAATAGAAATGTTTTTTGGTTTAAAATACTCTCTAATATTTTATACTTAAAATTATTATTTTCTTTTGCAAACTCTGTTATTGGGTATGCACCTATTGCTTGCAATACATCTATTTTCTCCTTAGCATCACTGAAAGTAAATTGAGCTTTTATTACTTTAATAATAGTGAAAAAAGTAAACGTATCTCTTCGAGATTTAAAATTACTTTTGATAGTGTTTTTATGATTAATAGTATTACTATCTAATTCATTAATTATTTTAGTAAAATCAATAATTAAGGCTAAAAAATAGTTAGCTATTCTTCTTTTATGTTTTATATCTTTACTTCGCATCGTAGATTCTGAAGATTGAAAATACCTATAAACACTAAACGGACAATATGCCACTCGCTTTGCTTTTAAAAATAATGAGAGTGTAAAACCTAAATCGTCATCGTAACCTTTTGTTTTAAAAGATATTCCTAGGTCTTCTAAAAATTCTTTTTTAACTAAATACCACCAAATTTCAACACGTAAATCTTTATTTTCTTTTAAAAACTGAGCACCATCTATAATTTTAGTAGAATCAAAATTTAAAGAAACATTATTAAAGTCGGACACACGATCGTTAGACGTTACTAATGCGCCAAACCCCATTATATCTAGTTTATTATTTAATGCGAAATTAAGAATATTATCTAATGAATTTGGAGCAACATAATCGTCTGCATCAACAAAATAAACATAATCACCTTTGGCTAATTTTAGTAATTTGTTTCTTGTTTTAATTACTCCTTGGTTTTTATGAGAATGAAAAAAAATATTATCGCGTTCATTAGATAAATTACTTACTATTTCTAAACTTCTATCTGTAGATCCATCATCATACACAATAATTTCATAGTCTTCATTTTTAATGTGTTGAGTTATTAAACTATCAAGGCATCTTTTAATAAAATTCTCCGCATTATACATTGGAATCAAAATACTTAACTTCATAAAAAAATTTATAACATTTTAATTACCTAAAAAAGCTTTATTAGTTTGAATTTGTGTAATATCCTAAACGGATACAAAAGCACATAAAACAGATACTTATGATTAAAAATAAATGCCGTTATTTTAATTTTTCGATGACTATAAACTTCGCCTATAAAGTTAGTTAAAGGATACATATTTATATTTTCAAAATCTGTTAAAATTTTATGAATCTTTGGTATTGAAATTTTTGATCTAATAAACTTAAAGAACATAAAATATATACTTGCCGTACTTTTAAATTTTATGTTTTTAATAATTGCATCAGAATTTTTTATTCCTTTTTTTGAAACTTCGTTTACTAAAGCATCAAAACGAAACACCAAGCTAATATAATCTTCAATAACCTTTTTTAAATGTTCTTGGTCTTCATTATTCATTATAGAGTTAGGTGATTTAACATACCTATGAATAGTAATAGGTAAAAACATGGTGCGTTTTGCCTCTAAAAAAATATTGAAAGTAAAAATGGCATCTTCCATAAATTTACCTTCTTCAAATTTTAAATTTGTTTCTAAAAGAAACTCTCGTTTAATTATATACCACCAAGCTTCTAGCCTATTGTACTTATGCTTTACTAAAAAATCATTTCCGCTAATAACTTCAATATCTTCTATTGGTTGCTGCTTATATGAAAACAGATCTAACTTATCTGTTGTAAGGGTTGAAAATCCGAGTATGTCTAAATCATTTTTTATTAAATAACTTAAAAGAATATCTAACGTCTTATATGCTAAATAATCATCGGCATCAATAAAATAGATATAGTTGCCCTTTGCTAGTTGCATACCAATATTCCGTGTAGCTCCTAAGCCTTTATTTTTTTGGCTATGGATAGAAATATTATCATAAATTTTTTTGAATTTTTCAGCTATTTCATTGCCTTTATCTGTAGATCCATCATTAATTAGTATAATTTCGTAATCAGATTTTGATAAGTTTTGATTTAACAAACTATTTAAACATCTCTCTAAATGGTTTTCAGCATTATAAAAGGGAACAACGATGCTTAGCTTCATATGAAGTAATTAGGATTAAGCTGTAAATTTAACAAGAAAAATAAAAAGAGCATATTAGTAATAGACAAAAAGCATATATATACTATAAAATTCTTATAATTACATATATTTAAACTTGTTTGGTACTTTATCTTTTTTAACCTTAAAATGATATATGAATTTGATTTATAAACACCTGAATTTAGACCGATATAGTATTTCAAAAAAAACTGGTATTTTAATTTTTATTTCTCCAATACTATTAACATTAATTATTGGGTTATTATTGATTACCAAATCAACAAGAGCTTTTACTTTTTGGCTGCTTGATGAAAACTCTCCGATAGAAATATTAACATTTATTTTTTTTATTACAGGATCTTTTTTTGGAGTATGGTTTAGCTTTAAATACAAAAATAAATTGGGACTTTTTTTTATGACTTTTTATTTGGTTTTCTCGTTGTTCTTATTTTTTATAGCCATAGAGGAAATAGCTTGGGGTCAGTGGTTTTTTAATTTTGAAACCCCAGAAGAATGGGCAAAAATTAATAAACAAGGAGAAACTACTCTACATAATATAGAAGGGTTACATGGGCATAACGAAAACCTTAGACTACTTTTTGGTTTGGGCGGATTAGTTGGTATTTTATTAGGGAAGCTTAGTGCTTTTAAAAAAATCAGCGTTCCAAATGTTTTATTTTCTTGGTTCTTTATTATATTTTTTCACTCTACCCTTGATGTTTTAACCCATATGGATAATAATAATCATCCTATGCAAAGAATTTCTGAACTTATAGAAATGCTTATTGGTGGAAGTGCTCTTTTATATTTATGGTTAAATTATAGAACGCTAATACAAGTTTCAAAAGTTTAATGTATTTTAAAAATCCTAATCTTGTTTATATTTTAAATTAAAAATACACCAAATTATAATACTCATAACAAACATTTCGCCACCATCTTCAATAACTGCTAGCTTGTTTTCTCCAAAGGGTAATGCTATATGAAGTAAATCTATAAAAACACCAAAAAAGGCCAAAGCAAAAACTAAAACTACAAGATTTCTTGTCATTATCTTTTCTTCAATTTTTTCTTTTATATATGTAAATAAGAATAAAATTACGAAAACAAGCCCAACTAAAAATGATACTAAAATTTCTCCAAAATCTACAGCGCGTAAATTAAACTTAGGTTGAATGTTAAAATAATTTGCTAAATACTCGCCAACACTTTCATGAATACATAAAAAATCATCTAGTAATAAATACAAAAAAAACGCAGACCATATTAAATAAGTAAGTTTCCGTTTATCCATAAACACTAAAAACAACAATAGAAAACTCCAATACTCTTTTATGTATTGAAATATTTCTGAATAGCCAAAATCTTTTTCTAATGAAAAATTAGAATTGCCATCAATAATTCCATATACGTATAATGTATGCAATGCAATGAATATTAAATCGGTTGAAATTAATATAAAAAGCAAACTTTTCTTTTCTTTAAAAAAAGCACGAATGTTAGCGTAAACCTGTTTAAAATCCATATTAAAAATACTTTTGACTACTTAAAAAACTATATTGCTTAATTCTGAAAACTCAGAAATATTATGTTGCGCCAAATGCTGTTTGTTAACATTTGTTGTATTTTGGCTATGAATATTCAAACCATTATCTTTTAAGCATATAGTGGTCCAATTAAGTTTGTTTGGTGCAACAAAATCTTTTTTTATATTATCACCAATGTAGAAGTAATTTCCACTCCCAAACATGTCCTCAAAGTGTTTAAAATTATTAATATTAGGCTTTTCACTGCCAAATTCTTCTGAGATTACAATCTCTGTAAACCATTGGTTTAAATTTAAAGCTTCAATTTTATTTCTCTGCTGAACACTTCTTCCATCTGTCAATAAACCCAAACTAACGTGTTTACTTTTAAAAAAATTCAATACTTCAATTCTATCTTCTGATAAATTAATTTGCGGCTTATGATTTCTATAAACGTTCAATAATTCTGGAACTTTTAAATGGGAATTATACTTTAATAAAATGTCTTCAAAAACATTTTTTCTGTTATAAAAATATTCAAGCATATCTTCGTAAACAATTTCATTTGAAACATTAATTTCAACGGCAATTTTAATAGAAATTTCCTTGTAGGCAGATATTAAAAAATCGACTTCGTTATATAACGTATCATCTAAATCAAAAACAACAACGTTATTAGTCTCTATAATCATGAACTAAAATTTCATCGTCATAGCGCAACATCAATAGATTTTCTTGCCAATCATTGTACGCAGGTATTTCTTCACCCAAAAGATATTCTTGAATAATCCATTTAGGGTAATTACCTCCTGCTAAATATGACAACGGAAACCCACCCCCAAATCTCGGGTTTATTTCTATTCCAATAACATCTTCTGTTTTTTTATGCATAAAACATTGAATCGTTATACAGCCCCTAAAACCCTCTATTTTAGAACCTTTAATTTTTAAAAAATCAACTAACTTATTTTTTTTTGTAACTCCTTTACTAACCTCCCCTGCTCGTGTAGCGATACGCTTTCTGGGAATAACGCATTTTAAAACACTAGTTTTATCATAATATAGGTCACATGTGTACTCATCATAATCAGCTTTTTCAATATATTCAAAAAACAATAATTCTTTATTATTTAATTGTTTTCTTGATATTTCTGTTTCATGGTTAATAATAAAATTGTTAAGGGAACTACTTCCGTGATCAGGTTTAATAAATAACGGTAATTTATAATCGTTTTTTGAATATAGCTGTGGAATTTTTATTTTAAGTTTATTGAATATCTCTTCATGCTCTAACTTACTCGCACAGCAGTTTATTATTTTTTTATCTGATACAACTAATTGAATACCATTTCTATTAAATTTTTTAATATTTTCAGATAATTTAATTAACTCAGTATCAATAGTAGGTATAATGAGTTTTATATTATTTTCTATGCAAATTTTAATTAACGCATCTACATAGCTGTCTTTTTCTATTTTGCATATATTAAATGCTCGATCGGCAATTTGAGCGGCTGGAGATAATTTAGTATCTAAATCAACAACCATTACTTTTGACGAGGAAATTATTTTTTTTAACTCCTCCATAAAATATTTGACCAAAGAAACGCGACGTCCAGCTGATGTTATTAAAATATTACTCATTTAAACTTTTAGCATTTTGACTGTTAACTTACTCAATCGTTTTAATTTTATTTATAAATTTTTTTCAAAAATGGATTTATAATAACAAATAAAACATAATAAAGATATCTTTGGTTAAATAACCTAGTTAAAATTACATAAATAAATCCGTTATAATCATCTCCGGCAAGAGAATTTAAAGGATACGCTCCACATTTTTTCATATCATGTATTAATGGCATGATTTCTTTTTTTGTAATTATTGACTTTAGCATCCTAATCATCATAAAAAAAACAAAAGATTGCTGCCTTGTTCTCAAACGTTTTAAGGCATTTACATGCATGTTCTCATTCAAATTTAAATTTTGAATCAATGTATTATAAGCTATTGCAGCATTGGCATTATCATAAATAACTTTTAAATAATGTCCCGGTTCTTTACTTGTCATTGCAGAACCTGCAACTTTTAAGTGTCTGTGCACATCTAAAGGCAAATAAGCCACTTTATTTGCCTTTATTAATAACGAAGCTGTAAAAATAGCGTCTTCCATCCATCTTCCCTGAATAAAACACACCTTCGATATTTCTAAAAACTCTCTATTGATGATATACCACCAAACTTCATTTTTAAAAATATTTTCTCCAATGTATTCAAAACCACTACTAACTGTATTAATTTTTAAAGAAGATCTATTTTCTGTTTTTGATTTATTTTTATTCGAGGATGTTGTGCCTTTTGATATAAATGTTAAAACATCTACTTTATGCAAATCAGCATGGTATACTAACGTTTTTAAAACATTTTCAGCCAAATAATCATCTGGATCTAAAAAGTAAACATACTTTCCTTTAGCTAAACTAACCCCTTTATTTCTAGCGCTTCCAACACCTTCATTTTTTTGAGTATAAACAATAATGTTGGAATATTTTTGCTCAAACTTTTTAACAACATTAAGACTATTATCTGTCGAGCCATCATTAATTATGAGTATTTCATAATCCTTTGAATCTATATCTTGATTTAAGATACTGTGAATACAAACAGTGACATGCTTTTCAACAT
>ENA-UZWZ01000495-UZWZ01000495.1-metagenome-genome-assembly--contig:-Day-4-25m-contig-495_pt1 | contig 124149 bp, 105 predicted proteins | sample MGYA00260346_ERZ794906 | MGnify/ENA metagenome assembly ERZ794906 | reverse complement strand
CTTTCTTTCACAACAAAGAAGCCTCAAAAATATGCAGAAGTGCGTATTTTTTTCTCCTTAATACATACTAGATTTACAGTTGCTATTAATTAATTCTTTTGAGAGAGAATTTTTTAGTTACTCTGCACTATAATGGTGATGAGTTTTTTAAATTTAATCCAATACTTAAAAACTCAAAATGAGAAAAGAGGATAATACTTTTAATAAATATTTATTTATAGGATTAACCATTCTAGTTGTAATAGTTATCACTATTAATGTTACTGTATATTTTATATAGCTAGACTTGGTACGTTAGGCCTTGACTAAAAAAGGGTGTTGCACAAATAATGCAACACCCTTTTTTATGAAGTTTTATTAAAACTAAAGCTCTAGAGCTTTTTTAACACCATTATTCATTAATAATTCAACTGGATTTTCTAAAGCTTCCTTAACAGCTACTAAAAAACCGACACTTTCTTTTCCATCAATAATTCTATGATCATATGATAATGCTACGAACATAATTGGTCTTATCTCAACCTTACCGTCAATAGCAACCGGGCGTTCAACTATGTTATGCATTCCTAAAATTCCACTTTGTGGTGGATTGATTATTGGTGTAGATAACATACTTCCAAAAACCCCTCCGTTTGTGATAGTAAATGTTCCTCCAGTCATTTCGTCAACCGTAATTTGACCATCTCTTGCACGAAGTGCTAAACGTTTAACTTCAGATTCAACACCTCTAAAACTTAAGTTTTCAGCATTTCTAATTACTGGAACCATTAATCCTTTTGGCCCAGAAACGGCAATACTTATATCACAAAAGTCATATGACAACATTTCTTTTCCATCCAGCATGGAGTTTACTGCTGGATACATCTCTAAAGCTCTAACTACGGCCAAAGTGAAGAAACTCATAAACCCTAGACTAACACCATGTTTTGCTTTAAAAGTTTCTTTGTATTCTGAACGTAATGCAAAAATAGGCGACATATCAACCTCGTTAAACGTAGTTAACATGGCTGTTGTGTTTTTCACCTCTACTAAACGCTCTGCTACTTTACGACGCAGCATAGACATTTTACTTCTTGAAGTACCTCTGCTTCCTCCTGCAGGTGTTCCCATAGATGGTACTGCATTTACAGCATCATCTTTAGTCACCCTTCCATCTTTACCTGTTCCAGAAATAGAGCTAGAATCCATGCCTTTTTCAGCTAAAATCTTTTTAGCAGCAGGACTCGCAGAACCAGTTGCATAGGTTTTAGTTTCAACAGCTACTACTTTAGGTGCTTCAGCCTTAGGTGCTTCTTCTTTCAATCCTTCTTTTGGAGCTTTATCACCTGCAGGTTTTTCAGCACTAGTATCAATTAAACATACTACTGCACCAACTGCTACAGCATCACCTTCTTCCGCTTTAAGGGTTATAATTCCACTGACTTCAGCTGGTAATTCTAGAGTTGCTTTATCACTATCTACCTCAGCAATTGCTTGGTCTTTTTCAACATAATCTCCATCTTCAACTAACCATGCTGCTATTTCTACCTCTGTAATAGATTCCCCTGGCGAAGGCACTTTCATTTCTAAAATCATTCTTTATAATTTTGATTATATATCAATTAGATTCTCTTTTTCTTTTAATTTTTAAACACTTCATTAATAACGCGACGTTGTCTTCTTTTGTCCCTAGTGCTTGATCCTGGCGCAGGTACTGAACTATATGGTCGAGATGCAACTTCTAATTTAACCAAATCCATACGTTGTACCATATGGCTCCAAGCTCCCATGTTCTTTGGTTCTTCTTGTGCCCATATATAATTCTCAACATTTGGGTACCGGTTAATGACTTCTTGAATTCTTTCCAAATGCAAAGGAAATAGTTGTTCTATTCTTACTAAAGCCACATCGTTCCTTTCCAACAATTCTCTTTCGGCTAGTAAATCGTAATAAAACTTACCTGTACAAAAAACTAACTTCTTTACATGCTTTGAATCGATTATATCATCTATAACCTCTTCAAAATCACCATTAGCTAATTCATTTATTGATGAAGTGGCTTTAGGGTGACGCAATAAACTCTTGGGTGTGAAAACTATTAAAGGTTTTCTGAAATCGCGTTTCATTTGACGTCGTAATATATGAAAGATGCTAGCAGGTGTAGTACAATCTGCAACAATCATATTATCATTTCCACATAACTGCAAATAGCGTTCTATTCTTGCAGATGAATGCTCAGACCCTTGTCCTTCATATCCATGAGGTAATAATACAACAATACCGTTTTGTGATTTCCATTTATCTTCTGCTGCTGATAAGTATTGATCAAAAATAATTTGAGCACCATTACTAAAGTCTCCAAATTGAGCTTCCCAAATAGTTAAGGTATTAGGATTGGCCATAGCATATCCATAGTCGAATCCAAGAACACCATATTCTGATAAAAAGGAATTATAAATATCCATTTTACCTTTATTTTCTGGATTGGTGTTTAAGAGATTGATTCGTTCTTCAGATATTTCATCACGTAAAATAGCATGTCTGTGGCTAAACGTTCCGCGTTCTACGTCTTGACCTGAAATGCGCACATTAAATCCTTCTTCAAGTAAACTTCCGTAAGCTAATGTTTCAGCCATTCCCCAATCTAGTGTATCGGATTCAAAAACCATTTTTGCACGACCATCCAAAATCCTTACGGCTTTACGCAAAAACTTAACACCTTTTGGTACGGTTGAAACTATTTTAGATATATTTTCCAATTTACATTTTGTGTAAGACGTATTTTCTACTTCAAGCATGTCTTCTAAACTTCCGCGCTCAAAATCTGTCCAACGCTCTTGCATAAACTCTCTAACTTTAGAAGACTTTACTTGTTTAGATTTCTCATATTCACGTTCTAAAGTGGCTTTGAAATCTGAAACAATTTTATCTAAATATGCCTTATCAATTGCATTCTCAGCAATTAATTTATCTGAATATATTTTAAATGGATTAGCGTGTTTAGATATTTCCTTATATAATTTTGGTTGTGTAAAACGAGGCTCATCACCTTCGTTATGTCCATACTTTCTATAACCCAATAAATCAATATAAACATCTTTTTTGTATCGCATTCTATACTCTAAGGCCATTTCCACCGCGTGAACAACTGCTTCAGCGTCATCGGCGTTAACATGCAATACCGGCGATAAGGTTACTTTAGCAACATCGGTACAATAGGTACTTGATCGGGCATCTAAATAATTAGTTGTAAAGCCTATTTGATTATTTACAACGATATGAATAGTTCCTCCCGTTTTATAACCATTCAATTGGCTCATTTGTGCCACTTCATAAGCAATTCCTTGTCCAGCAATAGCAGCATCTCCGTGTACTATTATTGGTAAAATTTTAGAATCATCACCACCATAATCAGCATCAATTTTTGCTCGAGTAATACCCTCGGCTACAGGAGCAACAGTTTCTAAATGAGACGGATTTGGAACCAAATTCATTTTAATGCTTTTTCCGTTTTGATAGGTTTTATCCAAAGTCAATCCTAAATGATACTTTACATCACCATCAATGCTTTCGTCTTCAAAATCTTTACCATCAAATTCGCTAAAAAGTTCATTTACTGGTTTTCTAAAAATATTTACAAGTGTACTTAAACGCCCTCTATGTGCCATTCCTAAAACACATTCTTTAACACCAAACTTTTCAACGGCATAAAAAAGTACGTTGCTAATAGCTGGAATTAAAGATTCTCCTCCTTCTAACGAAAATCGCTTTTGACCCACATATTTAGTTTGCAAAAAGTTTTCGAACGTAACCGCGTGATTTAGTTTTGAAAGAATATATTTTTTAGTTTCAACTGAAAAATTAGGCTGATTATCATTTTTGTTTAATTGCTCTTGCCACCACTTTATAACTTCAGGATTACGCAAATACATATATTCCATTCCAATAGAACTGCAATAAATATTTTCTAAATGCGTAATGATTTGACGTAAGGTTTTAGCGCCGATTCCTAATATTTCTCCCGCATTAAAAACGGTATCTAAATCACTTTCAGAAAGATCAAAATTACTAATCTCTAAAGTTGGGGAATAGCTTCTTCGTTCTCTAACAGGATTCGTTTTTGTAAACAAATGCCCCCGCATTCTGTATCCATCAATAAGCCTTACAATATTGAATTCTTTTTGAACTTGTTCTGGTATTTCGGTTGAAACACCTTCAATAATCTCGCCATCTAAACCGGAATTCTCACTACCAAAATCATACCCTTGAAAAAAGGCTCTCCAACTTGGTTCTACCGCATCTGGGTTCTGTAGATATTGCTCGTATAAATCAGCAAAATATGCTGTATGTGCTGCATTTAAAAATGAAAATTTATCCATTGCTATTTTTAATCCCGTGTAGGTTAGTCAAAATGTTTTTCAAAAATACAACTTTTACCAAAATTACATGTTTCTTTAACTATATTTATGGCCTATATCACATATTTAACGAATTCACTTTTACTTGTTAAATTTTTAACTATCACTCATTCTCATGAATTTAATTCTATCAATTAATAAAAAAACAGCGCTTATTTTAATTATAATCTCTTGTTGCTTTCAAAATATCAAAGCTCAAGAAATTAAAAGCAATTTCTGGAATCATGTGCGCTTTGGTGGCGGACTAGGGTTAAACTTTGGAGACAACTTTTTCAGTGCAACTGTTGCACCTAGCGGCATTTATGAATTTGACAAAAACGTTTCACTTGGTTTGGGGCTAAATGCCACTTTTAACAATCAAAAAAGTGTTTACAAATCAACTATTTTGGGAGGAAGTTTAATTGGGCTTTATAATCCAATTCAAGGCCTACAACTTTCAGTAGAATTTGAACAACTTAATGTTAATAGACGCTACAATCTTAATTTGAATATTACTGATGATAATTACTGGATACCGGCTTTATATCTGGGTGCAGGTTACCGAAATGGCAATGTCACTTTTGGAATTAGATATGACGTTTTATATGACGATGAAAAAAGCATCTATGCTGACGCTTGGGCGCCTTTTGTTAGATTCTATTTTTAGAGCGGAAGAAAAGATGCTCCTAATTTAACTTCTTTTACAACATCTTTAATAGTCTTAGATCTTAAACTTTTTAATATTTGACTTTTTGAATCGCTTAAGGCAAAATGTAATGGACAAGGTTTTTCTTCATTACATTTTTCTAAACTCATCATACAAGAATTTAGCTTATCCTCACCATCTATTACATTTACAATACTCATGATTGAATGCCCCAAATTGGTTTCATTTAAATAAAAGCCTCCTTTTGGGCCTCTAACAGAAGTCACTATTTCCGCTTTAACCAATTCTTGCAATAATTTGGCAATATAAGCTTGCGGAACATTAGTAGGTTTAGCAATATCCTTAACTATAACTTTATTTTCTTCACTACTGTGTATCGCTAAAAACAATACAGCCTTAATAGCATATTTTGATGATTTCGAGAGCATCAATTAATATTTTAAATTAAGTACAAATTAAAAAAGATATTTTCATCTTAAATATGATTTTTATCATACTATTTTCTGTGAATACACCATAATTTTGCTTCATAAAATTAATACTTATGACAAAAGCACTAAACATTGTAACGGGATTATTTGTATTACTGCTAATTAGTTGCGGTGGTAAAGAAGAAAAAAAGAAGGAAGGGTTCTCTTATGAAAAAAAGGAAGCCACAGAAAAAGTTGTAAAAAAAGCTGAAACTATTCCAGCTTCAAAAAGAGTAGACTTATCCAATAAAGGTATTGGCCCTATTACATCTATGGCTTTAAACGCAGAGATAGATCAGACCATGGTAACTCACGGTGCTGATGTATTTAAAAAAATGTGTACAGCTTGCCACAGAACTAATAAAAAATTCATTGGCCCTCCACCAGCAGGGATCTTTGAACGTAGATCTCCAGAATGGGTTATGAATATGATTTTAAACCCCGACGAGATGGTTAAAAAAGACCCATTAGCAAAAGAATTACTTATGGAGTTTAATGGATCACCAATGGCAAATCAAAACTTATCAGAAGAAGATGCCAGAGCTGTATTAGAATATTTTAGAACATTATAATAACGGGAACAACTAAAACCAACTAAAAACCAAGATAGATGAAAACACTTAAACAAATTTTTATATGCGTATTCTGCTTATTAGCATTTGCTGCGTGCAAAAACGAAACCAAAGATGCTTCAACGAACTCATTGTTTACAGAGGCTGAAACCACGGCAAATAAAAAAACGGGGCAGGCATTTATTACAGACGATGAAAGTACACCAACAGTATTAAGCATAGCCATTGGCTCTCCAGACCATACTACTTTGGTTGCAGCTGTGCAAGCAGCATCTCTAGAAAACGCTTTAGTAAATGCTGGACCTTTAATGGTATTTGCACCAACTAATGATGCCTTTGCAGCTTTACCAGAAGGTACCGTCGAAAATTTATTGAAACCAGAAAACAAAGATGCTCTAGCTAATATTTTAAAGTATCATGTTACTCCTGGAAACTATTCTAAAGACTTTTTAAAGAAATTTAAAAAACTAGGTCAGGCCAACAACCAATATGTAAAAATTGATGTTGTAGATGGTGAACCTATGATTGGAGGCGCAAAAATACTTGGAAGTGTAAAAGCTGGAAATGGAATAGTTCATGTCATCGATAAAGTTCTATTACCACCAACTGAATAATATAAACACTAATTAAAACTATACTAAAATGAAAAAAATACTAACATCAACTATTGCAATTGCAATGATTTTTGCTGCATTTACAAGTTGTAATAACTCAGGCAAAACTAACGGTCAATCTGGTGCCTTATCTAGTAACGTAGCAGAAAAAGTATATGTAGCGCCGGGTGAATACGACGAATTCTATGCCTTTATCTCTGGTGGTTATAGCGGTAACTTAACAGTTTACGGTTTACCATCTGGAAGAATGTTTAAGGAAATCCCTGTGTTTTCTCAATTTCCAACCTCTGGGTATGGTTATTCAGAAGAAACAAAACCAATGTTGAATACTTCTCATGGGTTTATACCTTGGGGAGATTCTCACCATCCAGACATTTCGCAAACTGCGGGAGAAATAGATGGTCGTTTCATTTTTATAAATGAAAACAACACACCTAGAATTGCAAAAATTGATCTAAAAACATTTGAAACCACTGAAATTATCGAAGTGCCAAATAGTGCAGGTAACCACAGTTCTTCATTTGTTACTGAAAATACAGAGTATGTAGTTGCAGGTACACGTTTTTCTGTACCAATTCCACAACGCGATATGCCAATAAAAGAATATAAGGGTAATTTTCAAGGGGCCTTATCATTTATTAGTGTAGCACCAGAAACGGGTAATATGGATATAAAATTCCAAGTACTAATGCCTGGTTTCAACTATGATTTATCACACCCTGGACGTGGAAAATCTCACGGATGGTTCTTCTTCACGACTTATAACACGGAAGAAGCAAGTACCTTATTGGAGGTTAACGCATCTCAAAACGATAAAGATTTTATTGCTGCTGTAAACTGGAAAAAAATTGAAGAATACGTAAATAATGGCGGTGGAACTATGATGCCAGCTGATTATGCACATAATGTATATGATGAGCATACACACACAGCAACCTCTACTATGAAAAAAGAAGTACGTGTAGTTAATCCTTCAGAAGTTCCTGGAGCTGTATATTTCTTACCAACACCAAAATCACCTCACGGCTGTGATGTTGATCCTTCTGGAGAGTACATTGTAGGTAATGGTAAATTATCTGCCAACTTAACGGTTCATTCATTTACAAAAATGCTAGCTGCTATTGAAGGTGAAAAGTTTGATGGTGAAGCTTATGGAATTCCAATTTTAAAATTTGAAGATGTTTTAGCAGGTTCAGTAGAGCAACCAGGATTAGGACCTTTACATACCGAGTTTGATGGAAAAGGAAACGCTTACACAACATTCTTTATTTCTTCTGAAGTTGTAAAATGGAAATTAGGTACTTGGGAAGTTATAGATAGAAAACCTACCTATTACTCTGTTGGTCACTTAACCATTCCTGGAGGAAACTCTGGAAAACCTCAAGGTAAATACATGTTTGCCATGAATAAAATCACAAAAGATAGATACTTACCAACTGGTCCAGAAATGGAGCACTCTGCACAATTATATGATATTTCCGGTGATAAAATGGAATTACTTTTAGATTTCCCAACACACGGAGAGCCTCACTATGCTGCAGCCATGCGAGCAGATCTTATAAAGGAACGTTCTCAGAAAATCTACGACTTAGAAGACAACAAGCACCCTTATGCTGCTAAATCTGATGACGACACTAAAGTAGTGAGAAAAGGTAATGAAGTTCATATTTATATGACGACTATTAGAAGTCACTTCTCACCAGATAATATTGAAGGTATTAAATTAGGAGATAAAGTTTATTTCCACGTCACCAATTTAGAACAAGATTTTGATGTACCTCACGGCTTTGCTGTACTTGGACAAAATACATCTGAATTATTAATTATGCCAGGACAAACTAAAACCTCAGTTTGGGAACCAACAAAAGTTGGTGTATGGCCATTCTATTGTACTGATTTCTGTTCTGCATTACACCAAGAAATGCAAGGTTACATAAGAGTATCGGCTGCAAATGCTAACACACCATTAATTTGGTCAATGGGAGAAGACATAGAGTAAACAGTTTTTAAAGCTTAGAGGGATTTTGTTTTAGTGTTTATTTCTCTAACTAAGGCGAGAGTGGACTTTTCGCTCTCGCCTTTATCATTTAATGCTAAAAATATAAAATACCATAGACTTAGAATTATGAAAAAGCAAAATATAATTATGATTGTAGCCGCATTGCTACCTCTAGGATTGTTTCTTTTTCCGCTTTGGAGAATTACTCTAGAAGCACCTCAGTATCCTACACCATTAGCAATGAATATCCATGTAAATGATTTTTCTGATGTTCATCCACACGACATTAAAAACATTAATTTAATGAATCATTATGTGGGTATGCAGTATATTCCCGAGGCTATTCCCGAATTCAAAATTTTTCCAACAGGAATACTAATAACAAGTTTTATAGGCTTGCTTATTGGTTGGAAAGGCAACTATAAATGGTTTTTAGGATGGTTTATACTAATGCTTGTTTTAAGTGCTGCAGGCATGTACGATTTCTATTTATGGGAACATGACTATGGACATAATTTAGACCCCAAAGCCATTATGAAGTTTACCAACAAAGATGGCACTGTTATGGGCTTTCAACCTCCGCTTTTTGGAACTAAAGACATCTTAAACTTTAAAGCACATTCTTATCCACAATTTGGTGCATTATTTTTAGGATTAGGTATTGCTTCAGGATTTTTAGCTTATTTTGTAGGTAAGAAAAATAAATCCACGGCATAGATGTCAAAAAAAACAATAAAACACTAAAACAATGCAAACACTAAAACACTATTCAACTCTTGCATTACTCTTGTTATTTTTAAATTGTAATGTGTCTCCAAAAGCCATAGATTATGGTGGAGATGGTTGTCACTTTTGTAAAATGACCATAGTCGATAAGGTTCATGCTGCAGAAGTAGTTACCAAAAAAGGGAAAGTCTATAAATTCGATGCCACCGAATGCCTGATTAACTTCATGGAAGATTTTGACACTTCTGAAATTGAATTGTACTTGTCTAACAATTACACAGAACCTGAAGCTTTAATTGATGCTACAAAAGCTACGTTTTTAATAAGCGACAATATCCCAAGTCCAATGGGAGCGTTTCTTAGTGCATTTAAAAACAAGACAGATGCTGAGACATTTCAAGCTGAAAAAGGAGGTGATTTGTATACATGGGAAACTTTACTAGTAAAATTTAAAGACTAGTAATCATGAAAAATTTATTCAGTTTTCTAACTGCCATTTTAATGGCTAGCTCCACTATTGCCCAAACTATTGAGGTTTGCAAAACCTGCCCTATTTCGTCTATAAAAGATGCGATAATACAAGCTAAAGATTTTGATACCATTATAGTTAAAAAAGGGACTTATAAAGAACATGATATTCTTGTCAATAAACCATTAACTATTATTGGTGAGAAATATCCAGTAATTGACGGTGAACTAAAAGGTGAAATTATCACCATTATTTCCGATAATGTTACGGTTGATGGCTTATTCATAATTAACGTAGGCACAAGTTATACCGAAGACTATGCAGCCATTAGAGTTCGAAAAAGCAAAAACTTTCTCATTCAGAATTTAGTTTTAGAGAAATTGTTCTTCGGAATTTATATTGAAAAATCAAGAAACGGAAAAGTGTTTTATAATAAAATAATTGGTGATGCTGTGGAAGAATACAATTCAGGCAATGGCATACAATTGTGGTATAGTAAAAATGTGCAAATAGAACATAATTTTATACAGCATGTTCGAGATGGTATTTATTTAGAATTTTCTGATGATTGTTTAATTAAAAATAATGTAAGTACACTAAATGTGCGTTACGGATTACACTTTATGTTTTCTAACGACGATACTTATCAAGATAACACGTTCGAAAATAATGGAGCTGGTGTAGCTGTAATGTTTTCAAAACGTATTAAAATGTACAACAATATTTTCAAAGAAAATTGGGGAACGGCCTCTTACGGCATGTTACTTAAAGAAATAAATGACGGCGAAATTGAAGGCAACACGTTTGAAGACAATACCATTGGCATTAATATAGAAGGCTCAAACCGTATCAATTATAAGCAAAATACTTTTATTAATAATGGTTGGGCAGTTAAGGTAAAAGGTGCATGTTACACTAATAAATTTACAGAAAACAACTTTTTGTACAACTCTTTTGATATTGCTTACAATAGCAATGTGAACGACAATGAATTTGATAAAAATTATTGGAGTAATTACACGGGTTACGACCTAGACAAAAACGGCATTGGGGATGTGCCTTACCGACCAGTAAAACTATTTTCATACATTGTAAATCGTACACCAGAAACTATCATTTTATTGCGCAGTATGTTTATAGATATTATTGATTTTTCAGAAAAAGTATCACCTGTATTTACACCAGATAATTTATTGGACAACAACCCACAAATAAAAAAATTAACATGGTAATAATTGAAAATGTACATAAAAAATTTGGAAAGAATCAAGTTTTAAGTGGTGTTGATTTAACCATTTCTGATGGCGGAATTTTTGCAGTTCTAGGACCAAATGGCTCCGGTAAAACCACACTGATAAAATCAATTTTAGGCATGGTAATTCCTAACAAAGGCAATATTACTGTATTAGGAGAAAACATTAAGCAGTATTCAGATTATAGACATAAAATTGATTATTTACCCCAAATTGCCAACTTCCCTAGTAATCTTCGGGTTAAGGAATTAATTAAAATGATTAAAGATTTACGCAAACCTACTCATGAAGATGAACGCTTAATACAACTTTTTAAGCTTGAACCCTTTTTAGATAAAAAACTAGGTAATCTTTCCGGAGGAACTAAACAAAAAGTAAACCTAGTGTTAACCTTTATGTTTGATAGTCCGTTAATTATTTTAGATGAACCTACAACAGGATTAGACCCCATTTCTTTGATAAGGTTAAAGGGTTTAATTCAAGCTGAAAAAGCCAAAGGCAAAACCATACTCATTACCTCTCATATTATGAGTTTTGTTGAAGAAGTCTCAGATGAAATTGTATTTATTCTAGAAGGCAAAATCTACTTTAAAGGCTCAATTTCAGAATTAAAAACCAAGACCAATCAACAAGATTTCGAACATGCAATAGCATCAATACTCACAGAAAACCATGCTTAAAATATTAAAATATAGTTTTTACGATTTAATTCGTAGCCGTTGGAGTTACGTGTATTTTTCATTCTATTTATTGCTTGGTAGTGTACTGTTATTTTTAAACAATGACCTTTCCAAAGCAGTTATCACTTTAATGAATGTTATTATTGTTTTAGTCCCATTAATAGGAACCATTTTTGGCGTCATGTACTACTATAATTCTAAAGAATTTACGGAGTTATTACTGGCACAACCTTTAAAACGATCATCCATATTTTTAGGACAATATCTTGGTGTCGCCATTTCTCTGTCCATGAGTTTAATTTTAGGGTTAGGCATTCCGTTTATTTTTTATGGTCTATTTAAATCATCTGCTATTTGGGATTTCTCTTTATTACTTATTACAGGAACATTCCTAACATTAATATTTACAGCACTCGCTTTTAACATAGCCTTATCTAATGAAAATAAAATTAAAGGTTTTGGGTATGCTATCTTGCTTTGGCTATTTCTAGCTATTATCTACGATGGCATTTTTTTAATGTCTCTTATATTATTTGAAGACTATCCGTTAGATAAACTTTCATTAGTTGGCACCATGCTTAATCCGATAGATTTATCACGAACACTTATTCTTTTAAAACTCGATATTTCTGCATTACTTGGTTATACAGGAGCAATTTTTAAACAATTCTTCGGCACTAGTTTTGGTTTAATTGTGTCCTTTATAATGCTAACAGCTTGGGTGATATTACCTGTTTTAAGAATTGTATTCAAATCAAAAAAGAAAGACTTTTAATCTTTTTCTAAATAATAAATACAGTCACCCGATACAATATATTGATAATTAAAAATTCCAGAAAAGTTGCCCTTTCTGGAATTTATAAATCACAAACTAGCAAAACGGTTTAACCCATTATGGATATTATTTAAGCAAATTGTTGCTCTAGTTTTATAGCCTTAGGGAATAAAATATTATTTTCTAAATGAATGTGTAAGTGTAAATCTTTTTCAAATTCATCCAACATAGCGAATGTTACTTTATAGGTATTGCAAGCATCAGCTGGTGGATTATAGTTGTTGGAGAGATCTGCAATTTGTCTAAAACGTTCGCCTTCATTATCATGTTCTTGCATCATTATCGCAATTGGGCTTTCAACGGTTCCAAACTGTGGCGATTTTAATGCCCCTTGCTCTAATTTAGTATTCACCATTTTTTTAACAAAAGGAAATAGTATTAACTCCTCTTTCTTCATGTGCGCTGCCAACTCGCCGGCCGATGCTGTGAACAGTTCATTTATTTGAAATAATTCTGGGTGATTCTCTCCGTGAACACTACATAATTTATCTAAAAACTGACGTAAAACTGGAATTTTTGCTTCTACGTAACGGTGGTGTTTTTTTTCAATATAATGAATTAATAAATCTAGCGGCCACGATTTGTAATCTATGGACTGTTCTCCTTTAGCATTTAAAACGCTATCCAACTCATCTAATAAAACGTTGCTATCTAGTCCTTTTTTTTCGCAAGCTTCATTAATTGTTCTATTACCGTTGCAGCAAAAATCAATTTTATATTTTGAAAAAACAGCCGCTGTTCTATAATCTTCGGCTACGAATTGCCCTATTTGTTTTTCTGAATTTTTTTGTAATGTTACCATGACTATTTTATTTATTTCGGATAAATTTATCCTATTTATATTCAAATTTTTTTTAAAGCTTTAAAAATGAAGCTCCTGATTTTATATTCAGTGCTAATTCTTCTAAATTAGTTTCTTCCAACATATGTTTAAGTTCATCTCTAACTCCTTTAAATTTATCATGCACAGGACACGGATGATTCTCATCACATTTCTCCAAGCCTAAACCACATCCACTGTAAATACTATCTCCATCTATAGCATTTACAATTTGGGATAACTTAACGTTACTAATATTTGTTTTATCAATTTCAAAACCACCATAAGCCCCTTTTACAGAGTTTATAATGTTGTGTTTTACTAAGGCTTGTAAAATTTTAGCAGTGAACGCTTGAGGCGAATCAATTTCAGCAGAAATTTCTTTAGGGCTTACACGCTTACCTTCATAAGATTTTGTTGCAATAAAAATTGTAGCTTTAATACCATATTCGCAAGCTTTTGAAAACATTCGGCTAATTTATTTGAGACAAATATATAAAGAATTTTTAAATAGGACAAATTTATCCTACTTAAAAATTAATAGTGCTTTTTAAACCACACTTTTTGCCATTCGCGTTTTAATATTAAAAAGGAGACCTCTTCAGATAATTTAAAGACATCATCACCGCCTAAAGCTTTTACTTGTTTTTCTGGAACATCAATAATATAAAGTAAATTTAAATATTCGGTAAATTTTTCTTGTATGAGTTTATAAACCGTATCATGAAGTATCAGTTTTAAACTTGATGGCAAGACTTCTTCGTGAAAATCTAAATCAATATTAGCTAAAAGAAAATCTTTATTAAGCTGAAGAATTAATTTTCTATACAGATCTAATTGATTGGCTTCTTCAATTAAACTTTCAAACGTATTTGGTAACTGCATCAGACTGTTCTATTCATTAAATTATTACCAAAAGTTTTTAACAAGTGTTTTTTATCTTCTGAAATATTTAATGCTTCTAATCCTGAAAAGGCTTGTTTTGTAAACTCTTCAATAGCTTCTTTTGTGGCTTGAGCTGATCCTGTAGAAACAAAAAACTGTTTCGCCAACTCAATCTTGGTATTAACATTTTCAGGGTTAGATTCAAATAATTGACTTAATTCTAAGCGGTCACTTTCATTTGAAAATTCTAAAGCTTTAAGATATAAATAAGTCTTTTTGTTCTCAATAATATCACCACCAACTTGTTTTCCAAACGTTTTAGGATCTCCAAAAGCATCTAAATAATCATCTTGCAACTGGAATGCAATACCTAAATTTCTACCAAATTCATAGATGTTATTTTGGTCATCCTCTGATGCATGAGCCACAATAGCTCCCATTTTCATGGCAGCACCAACCAAAACTGCTGTCTTGTACTCAATCATTTTTAAATATTCGGGTATAGTAACATCGTTTCTTGTCTCAAAATCCACATCGTACTGCTGGCCCTCACACACCTCTAAAGCTGTTTTACCGAATAATTTTGCTAGCGATTGAAAGGTCGTGGATTCATAATTTTCAAAAAGCTGGTACGCCATAATTAACATGGCATCACCAGAGAGAATCCCCGTATTTATATCCCATTTTTCATGCACCGTTTTTTCTCCTCGACGCAATGGCGCATCATCCATAATATCATCATGAACTAAAGAAAAGTTATGAAACACTTCAACACTTAGAGCTGCATTTAATGCTTTCTTATAGTCGCCGTTAAAAATATTAGCAGTCATTAAGGTTAAAACTGGCCTTAGTCTTTTTCCTCCTAAACCTAATATATAATCAATAGGTTCGTAAAGACCTTTTGGTTCTTTAAAATTAGAATATTCCTCTAAATATTTTACAAACTCTTCTTGGTATTTTTCTATTGAAAGCATAAAACAAAAATAAAGTAATTCATCATATTAAAAAGTATCAAACTAATTTAAGTGTTAAAAAAAACATAAAACTTTGGAAACTTTTTTTGTTTTTAAAGTTTCCATAAGTATATTTGCCCGAAATATGAGAGAAAATATTATACATAAAGCAGCAGATCTGTTTATAACACTTGGTTTTAAAAGTGTTACTATGGATGATATCGCAAAAGAAATGGGCATATCTAAAAAAACCATTTATGTTCATTTTTCAAACAAAACAAAGCTTGTAGAAGCAGTTACTTTTGGGCTCTTTGAAACTATTTGTGATGGTATTGATGGTATTTGTGATGAGTCAAACAATCCTATTGAAGAATTATATGATATTAAAATGTTTGTAATGCATCATCTAAAGAATGAGAAATCATCACCTCAATTTCAGCTTAAAAAATATTACCCACAAATATATGATGTCTTAAAACAGAAACAGTTTGGAAAGATGCATGAATCGGTAAAAGAGAGCCTTCAAAAAGGCGTTAACACCACACTATTTAGACCCAAAATTAACGTTGATTTTATTTCTAGAATGTATTTTAATGGGATGACAGGGATAAAAGACCACTCTATTTTTCCGCAAGAGACATATACTATGGATTACTTAATGGAAAGCTACCTAGAATATCATTTAAGAGCTATAGTTACTGAAAAAGGACTACAAATAGTAAACAAATTTATAACATCAAATCAATCATAAAAATGAAGAACAAACTAATTTTAATTTTTAGTTTATTAGTTTCTATAACGGTCGTTTCTCAAGAAAACAAACAAAGGTTTTCTTTAAAAGAAGCAATAATCTTTGCTTTAGAAAACAATAGGACATCAAAAAATGCTCAACGTGATATCGAGGCAGCTAAACAACAAAAATGGGAAACTACGGCAACTGGTTTACCCCAAATTGATGCTTCAATAGGTTATCAAAACTTTTTAAAACAACAGGTATCATTGATTCCTGCGGAATTTTTTGGCGGTAATCCAGGTGAATTCTCAGAAGTAACCTTCGGTACAAAACAAAGTGTAAATGCTGTTGCTACGTTAAATCAAAAGATTTTTGATGGCTCATATTTAGTTGGTTTACAAGCGGCTAAAGTATTTTTAGAAATCTCTAAAAATGCTAAAGTAAAAACAGACTTAGGAGTTAGAAAATCAGTGATTAATGCCTACGGTAACGTATTACTAGCCGAACAAAGCATTCTTATTCTTGAGAGAAACAAAGCAGTACTTAAAAACAATCTTAATGACTTGACCAAAATTTATGAAAATGGATTAGAAGAAGAAGAAAGCGTCGAGCAATTACAAATCACACTATCTGGTGTTGAAAGCGCTTTAAAAAACACCTTACGTTTAAAAACCTTGGCCTACCAAATGCTTAACATTACTTTAGGGCTTGATGTTTATAATAATACAGTAGTTACCGATAGTCTGGAAAATTTGTCTTTGAAAAACATGTCATTGGATTTAATTGAATCGGATGCTAATGTGGAGAATACGGTTGACTATCTTATTGCTGAAAACAATAAAAAATCAAAAGAACTATTGCTTAAACTCGAAAAAAGCAAGGCACTTCCAACATTAAATACTTTTGTTAATGGAGGCTACCAAGGTTATGATGACAGTTTTAATTTTACCAGTAAAAACCAAAAATGGTTTGGATCCTCACTATTTGGAGTTAGTATGGACATTCCCATTTTTAGTTCTTTAGGAAGAAGTGCAGCAACGCAACGTGCTAAAATTAATCTTGCTAAATCTGAAGACGATTTTATTGAAACTGAACAACGACTGAAACTTCAAATAGCTTCCTCTAAAAGTGATTATCAGTTCGCCATAGAAGATTATGACAACAAAAAACAAAATTTAAACCTCGCTGAACGTATAGAACAAAAAAATCAAATCAAGTTTTTTGAAGGCATAGTATCAAGTTTTGATTTAAGGCAAGCACAAATACAATTATACAGTTCTCAACAAGAATTCCTTCAAGCGATGCTCGATGTTATTAATAAAAAAGCTGAATTAGAAACCGTATTAAACACTATTAACAACTAAAATCAATCAAACATGAAATATATATATTCACTCATATTAGTAAGCTTTCTTTTATCATCTTGCAAAAACGTTAAGAAAAAATCTGTTGAAGAGATTATTGCTACTAATAATTTAGAGCTTATCAGGAAAAAGAAAACAGAATTAGATGCTTCAGCTCAAGAAATTTTAGTGCAATTAAAACAGTTAGAAAAAACAATTAAGATTTTAGATCCTCAAGAAAAAATCCCATTAATAACCACTTTTCATGCTAAAGAATCCATTTTTAATCACTTTGTGGAACTTCAAGGGAATGTAAATACAAATCAGAATCTAGTAATCTACCCTGAATTCTCTGGTGTACTATCTGGTGTTTATGTTAAAGAAGGACAAAAAGTAAGTAAAGGACAAGTATTAGCTAAAATTGACGATGGCGGTTTAAGTCAACAATTATCACAATTAAAAATTCAATCAAATTTAGCAAAAACAACGTTTGAACGTCAAGAACGTTTATGGAATCAAAAAATAGGTAGTGAAATTCAATATTTACAAGCAAAAGCAGCCTATGAGTCACAGCTTGAAGCTACAAAACAATTACAACAACAAATAGGAAAAACAGTTGTTCGTGCACCATTTTCAGGCACTATTGACGATGTTATAACAGACCAAGGTAGTGTTGTTGCACCGGGTCAGTCCCAATTATTTAGAATTGTAAATTTAGATGATATGTACATTGAAACTGATGTTCCTGAACGCTATGTTTCAGATATTATTAAAGGAAAAGAAGTAAACGTAGTTTTTCCTTTTTTAGGTAAAGAAATAAATGCTAAAGTACGTCAAGCGGGTAATTTTATCAATCCTGCAAACAGAACATTTAGGGTAGAAGTTGCTATTCCTAATAAGGATACTGCTATAAAACCTAATCTTACAGCAAAACTTAAAATCAATGATTATACTAATAAAAAAGCCATTTTAATTCCGCAAAGTATTATATCAGAAAATGCAGAAGGACAACAATATGTTTACACCATTACTAATAAGGTTGAAAATAAAGCTAGGGTAAAACGTGAGTTTATTGAAACAGGTAGAACTCAAGGCGACTATATTGAAGTACTATCCGGCATTGTAAATGACGAAGAAATTATTGATGAAGGTGCTCGTAGTGTAAAAGATGGTCAAGAAGTTAAAATTCTTGTAGTTGAATAAACTTGGAATTGCTGAGCAGACATAAATCCAGATTATACTAATTCCGTTTAATAACATTAAAAATCATCTTTTTTAAGAGGATGAAAAAAGACTAAAACCAATGACCAAAAATAAAAAGAATAAAAAAGTAAATAAGGAGTTTGGTTTATCCTCTTGGGCCATCAACAACAAAACAACCATGTATGTGTTGATTGCGCTAATATTATTTCTTGGTGCAAGTGCCTATTTTAGTATGCCAAGAGAAAGCTTTCCAGAGATTAAAGAAACTAAAATCTACATTAGTTCGGTTTACCCTGGAAACACAGCGGAAGATATTGAAAAACTCATTACAGACCCTATTGAAGACAAACTTAAAACGGTTAGTAATGTGGTTGAAATCACCTCAACCTCGCAAGAAGATTACTCCATTGTAATAGTTGAGTTTGATGAAAATATTTCTGTTGAAGCTGCAAAACAAAAAATTAAAGACGAAGTAGATTCGGAAACCTCAGGTGAAGATTGGCCAATATTTAATGGTGCTAAAGTGGAACCAAATGTTTTCGACTTAAGTATGTCTGAAGAAATCCCAATTCTTAATATTAATATCTCTGGAGACTATCCCGTAGATAAACTTAAAGAATTCGGCGAATATCTTGAAGATGAAATTGAAGGGCTTCAAGAAATTAAACAAGTAGATATTCGTGGGGCTCAAGAAAAAGAAGTAGAAGTAGCTGTAGATATTTATAAAATGATGGCTGCTCAAGTCAGTTTTGATGATATTATCAATACCATAAGTAGAGAAAACATGACGATGTCTGCAGGTAATTTAATTACTAGCGGCCAACGCAGAACTATCAGAATTATAGGAGAAATAGAAGACCCTAAAGAATTAAAAAGTTTTGTGGTAAAGTCTGAAAAGAATAACCCTATTTATCTTAAAGACGTTGCCAAAGTAACATTTAAAGACGAAGATAAAACAACTTATGCCCGAGAGTTTGGCGCGCCTGTTGTCATGCTGGATGTAAAAAAACGAGCGGGAAAAAACATGGTAGCTGCTGCAGAACAAATTCAGGTAATTGTTGAAAATGCTATTGAAAATAAATTTCCGCCAGATTTAAAAGTTACCATTGCTAACGATCAGTCTTCAAAAACTATTGGTCAAGTAGATGATTTAGTTAATAACATCATCTTCGGAATTATTCTAGTTGTAACCGTTTTAATGTTCTTCTTAGGATTTAAAAACGCCCTGTTTGTAGGTTTTGCAATACCTATGTCCATGTTTATGTCTCTAATGATATTGAACTTACTGGGTTATACCATGAACACCATGATTCTATTTGGGTTAATTATGGGCCTAGGTATGTTAGTAGATAACGGTATTGTTGTAGTAGAAAATGCCTATAGATTAATGAGTGAAGAAGGCATGAGCCGTATTGAAGCTGCCAAAAAAGGTATTGGCGAAATAGCATTTCCTATCATCATTTCAACAGCAACAACAGTAGCTGCATTTATTCCGTTAGGCCTATGGCCAGGCGTTATGGGACAGTTCATGAAATATTTTCCAATTACTCTATCTGTTGTTTTAGGGTCATCTTTATTTGTTGCCATATTCTTTAACTCCGTTTTGGTATCTCAGTTTATGACCACTGAAGATAAAGACATGCCTTTAAAAAACATAATTAAAATTTCAGCAATTATTGGAGGTCTCGGTTTGTTAATTCTAATTTTTGGTGGTGCATATAGAGGTTTAGGAACCTTAATGATAGTCAATGTTGGTTTATTATGGATATATAGATTATTCCTAAGAAAATGGGCCAACAGTTTTCAAAACAATATTTTACCTAAATGGGAGCGTTTCTATGAAAAAACCCTTCGTGCTGCTTTAAGTGGAAAAAAACCGGCATTCATTACTATAGGAACCTCTGTTTTATTAATTATAGCATTTGTTGGTTTTGGAGCTTCCGTTGGAAGTCAGCGTACAAAAGTTGAATTCTTTCCAGAAAATAAACCTAATCAGATTATTGCCTATATAGAATACCCAGAAGGAACAGATATTAAGAAAACTAATGCCATTACTAAAGAGATTGAAGAACGTTTTTATAATATCATTAATGAAGACGTTTATAAAAATGGAGATTTTAATTTCTTAACCGAAAGTGCTGTTTCTCAAGTTGGAGAAGGTGCAGGGAATCCACAAACAGATGGGGGCTCCGCTGCAGAAATGCCGCATAGAGGAAAAATTACCGCTAGCATGCGTGAATTTAAATTTAGAAAAGGAGCAGATAGTCAAGAATTGCTTAAAAAGATTCAAGAAGGCCTTAAGGATATTTATCCAGGGGTGTCGATTTCCGTTGAAAAGGATGCCGCTGGTCCGCCTACCGGATATCCCATAAATGTTGAATTAGAAGGTGAAGATTACGGAGAGATCATAACGACTGCTGAAAAAATGCGTGATTTTATAAACTCTAAGAATATCCAAGGTATTGATGAATTAAAAATCGACGTGAATAAATCAAAGCCTTCGATGCAGGTTATTGTTGATAGAAAAAAAGCTGGAGAGTTAGGAGTAACCTCGGGTCAGGTTGGACAACAATTACGTAATTCTATTTTTGGTGCAAAAGCAGGTATTTACAAAGAAGACGGCGAAGATTATGATATTTATGTGCGCTTTAATGCAGAAAACAGATATAATACTAGTGCTATTTTCAATCAGAAAATAACCTTTAGAGATATGGCTTCTGGACAGATAAAGGAAATACCTGTTTCTACTGTTGCTAAACAATCTAATAACTCTGGTTTTAGTGCCATAAAACATAAAGATGTTAAGCGTGTTGTTACACTTTACTCCGCTTTAGCTCCGGGTTTTACGGATGCTGGCGCTATTGTATCTAAGATTCGAAATGAGATGCAAGGTTTTACTGAAAAACCAGATGGTGTAAAGATTGATTACACCGGACAGATTGAAGAACAAAATAAACAAATGGCCTTTTTGATGGGTGCCTTTTTTACTGGTTTAGGTTTAATATTCTTCATTTTAATTTTCCAATTTAATTCGGTGTCAAAACCGGCTATTATTATACTGGCTATTTTCTTAAGTTTAATTGGTGTATTTGGAGGCATCGTTGCTACGGGTAGTTCGTTCGTTATAATGATGACCATGATGGGAATTATATCACTTGCTGGTATTGTAGTAAATAATGGTGTGGTCCTTTTAGATTACACCCAACTATTAATTGACAGACAAAAAGTTAAACACCAATTAGAAGACGATCAGTATATTGGGCAAAACGATCTTATTGAGGCTATTGTAAAAGGTGGGAAAGCACGTTTACGTCCTGTTTTATTAACGGCAATTACTACTATTTTAGGGTTAATTCCGTTAGCTACTGGTTTAAACATTAACTTCTTTACATTATTTAGTGAGTTTGATGCCAATATTTATGTAGGAGGTGATAACGTAATATTCTGGGGCCCTCTTGCCTGGACCGTTATTTACGGCCTTTTTATAGCAACATTTTTAACCTTGATTGTAGTACCAATTTTATTTTATCTAGTAACAAAATTTAAAATGTGGTTGTATAAAGACCGCGTATCTGCAAATAAAGAACTAGTACCGCAGAACATCTAATACAAACAAGCGTTTAGATTAATTCAAAAATAAAGGCCTCGATTTTTAATTGCGGTTTCAGTTAAAATTGTCATTCTCGCAAACGCGGGAATCCAATATGAGTTAAACAACTTAAGTTGTTTTAAAAAGATTCTTTTGTTCTAATATCAAAAGTGTTATTTAATATCGAAGAAAAGCCCTAACACCTGTTAGGGCTTTTTGATTAGTTCTTTTTGGCCACTACAACATAGGTATCGAACGCATAGCTTTTTCTGTCTATAAATTCTAAAAGTGTAAAATCATTTAGATAAAGAAAAAGCTCCCATTCGTTTTTTGTAAAAGCCCTAACAACAGATTTATCTTCAGTTAATTTTATAGGATCTGAATTTGTTTTTTGATAATAAATAGCATCCCAATTAAACATAAAGTTATCTAAATCATTGTTTTTCATATAACTTTCTCGGAAATAACAGTTGTTCTCGAAACACGCTTCATGATATACTTTTTTTCCTTCTTTTATACTTTTAATAAACCTACTAGCATCAATAAAGTCGAAACATAATAAACCATCTGTGGTTAAATTATTGTGAATACTTTTTAAAGCACTATGTATCGTTTTATTTCTTAGGAGATAACTTGAAGTTCTGCCTGTTATAATTGTAGCCTCTAAAGGCTTTTTAAGTGCGTATGTCGTTATATCTCCATGAATAAACATACCACTTGGGTTTTTTAATTTAGAAAGGTTAATCATATCCTCGCTTAAATCTAAGCCTACATATTCTAAGTTAGAATTTATAAAGTGTTTTGCAAGATTTCCAGTACCACATCCAATTTCTAATACATTTTTTTTATGATGCTTTTTTATAATATTAGAATAGAAATCAAACTCATCATCATAATCAATAAAGGTTTGATACATGGCATCATAAATCTTCTCAAAACCATTACTGTAAAGACTTTGCATAATTTTGTGATTTATTCGTAATACCTAATAATACTTTTATTAGTTTACTTTTTAAGCTAATATAGTAATCGGCTTCAGTAAGATCACCAGACGATGCCCATTTTCCTTCTCATGCCATACAAACAAGAGCATTTACAAACCCCGTTTTTTCAAACTTTGGTTTTATGAATGTACTATCAGCTATATCTACTTTTACATCTCCTGAGGTTCTTCTTGCTATACTGACCTTATTGTTTTTTAAAAAATGAGAAAAAACTTTATTATCAAATAACTCCTTTACCTCCTATCATTAGTGTTTTAATCTATTTAAATTTTATGTCTAGTTACTAATTTGAGCCATAAAAAAAAGTGCTACTCTAAAAAGAGTAGCACTTTTAATAATTAAAAACTTAAAATACTTAAAACTTGTAATTAAGCGATAAGTTAAACATTGTCCCTAATTGACTAAAATGGTAACCATCATAAGTCATTTGAGAATAACGTTGGTTAAATGTAATTAAGTTAGACTGGTTTTGCACTTGAGCAGGATCTGCTAAAAGCGCTGTACCAGCAGCATTTTCTGCTTTAAAGCTCCATTCTGGTAATACGTTTAATAAATTATTTATATTTAAAGCAATAGTTAATTTATCAGAAGCACTAAAATTAATACCTAAATCAGTTACAACTTTTGGCGTAAATTCTGTTCTTAAATCATTACTCATACCTTGTTGCTTAAATGTAGCTTTCCCGAAAAGTGTATTGTTTAAAGAAAAACCCCATTTATTAACATCATAATTAGCACCTAAAATCCATTTTGTTTCTGGTCTAGATGTAAAGAATAAAGCTTCTTGAGTAGCGTTAACAACTGATTGTCCAGAGTTAGCTACTAATGGAATATCCTTTACGGCTCCATCTCTTTCATTTTGTATCGTGTAGTTACCAGACAAGTTAAGGTCTAAATTACCATTACCGATAGCCATATTTTTCTTGCTAATTACAACATCAATACCCGATGTTTTAGTATCTAATGCATTAGAGAAGAAACTTACATCAGATAAATTATTGTCTTGTAATATTTGGTCTAAAGGTGTGTTACCTGAAGCTGTACCTCCTATTTCAGAACCTAAAACAATTCTATCTTTTACAGAGATGCTATAGTAATCTACTGTGAAGTTTAAGTTATCAGCTAATTTTCCACCAAAACCAATAGTAAAGTTATTAGAAGTTTCAGCATCTAATTCTGGAATACCTAAAAGTTTTGCTTGTGTAGATACGTTATTAATTAAACCACCAACTTGTATACCTTGACCAGGTACAAAACTGTATTGTGCTTTTTGAGTATAAACTTGATGTAATGTTGGTGCTCTAAATCCTGAAGATAAAGAAGCTCTTGCAGTAAGGTTGTCGCTTAATTTTAAACGAGAACTTAATTTATATACAAACGTATTTCCAAAATCAGAATAGTTTTCAGTTCTGATAGTACCGCTTAATAAGAAAGCGTCACTAACATCATAATCTAAAGAGAAATAACCACCAATGTTGTAACGGTTAAATTTTCCTGAGTTTTCTGGACTGTTACCTGCAAAAGAATCGGCACCACCTCCGTCATAAGAAGCTAATTCACCTTCAATAACTTCGAAAGTTTCATTTCTAAACTCAGCACCAAAACCGATACTTACTTGATCAGAAAGTATTCTTGAAATATCAATATTACCTACATTATGAGTAAATTTAGTTCCACCTGGATCGAATGATTGCTGACTATTTGCTTGGTATAAAGGAGTCGCTTCGAATTCGTCAATTGCTGGATTATAGCTAACACCATAAACTTCATTTCTGTTATGCGAATCGCTTACAGTATATGTTTGCGTGTTTCCACCAGTTGTGTAACTTAAATCTACATTCCAATCATTAATTGTTGTTTTAACACCAATAGTACCATTATAATCGTTAAGTAAACCTTCAAAAGTTGGCACATAACCGTCATATCCACCTGCATTATTTGGATTATCTCCAGGGAAAAAATCTGCTAAGTAAGGGAATGCATCAACAGTTCTCCAATAAGGAGTTCTGTAGTTAGCAAAACTGTTTACTTTTTTATAAACATAAGCAGAATTAAAATATAGTTCTGTATTATCACTTAAATCAAAACCACCATTTATTAAAAATTTAGAAGCTGCAGTCTCAGGAGATCCGTTAATATTTCCTGCGTCTGGATTACGTGATAAGAATTCTTGTACATCTGCAATGTTAGCTCCAAAGTCACCTGCTTCACCAGCAGCGTTTACAGTACCTGGTCTGTTAGCTTGATTAACTTTAGAAAAATCTATAGTATAGTTAAGAAAGCCTTTATCGTCTCCAATAGTACTTCCATTATTTACACTTAATCCAAACATTTCACCATCACCTTCAGAAGTCATTCCTGTTCTTAATGTTGCTGATCCAAAGTTTGCATTGTCTTTTAGTATAATATTCATTACACCTGCAATCGCATCAGAACCATATTGTGCAGAAGCTCCATCACGAAGTATTTCAACACGTTTAATAGCATCAGTTGGAATTGCAGAAATATCAGCACCTGTTTCACCACGACCTGGAGAGGTTTGCGTGTATAATAAAGCACTTAAGTTTTTACGCTTACCATTAATAAGGATTAATGTTCTACTTGGTCCCATGTTTCTAATTTCATAAGGATCTAATAAAGACGTTGCATCATTTACAGGGGTTTGAACCGTGTTAAACGATGGTATTCTGTATTGTAATGCCTTATCAAAAGTTGCTTGACCTGTAGATGTTAATTCTTTAACACCAACAACATCTACTGGTAGAGGTGAGTCAGCATTACTTCTAGGTGCTGTACGCGAACCAACAAGTATAACCTCATCTAGAGCTACACCAGATTGCATAGTCACATTTAATGTGCTGCCTGTTACAGCAACCTCTTGAGCTTCATAGCCTACATAAGAAAAAACAAGGGTATCTCCATTGTTTGCTTTTAATGTATAATTACCGTCAAAATCAGTTGAAGTTCCTGTTGTAGTTCCTTTAATAACTACCGAAACTCCCGGTATTGGTTGTGAGGTATCATCTGTAACAATACCTGAAACATTTTGACCTAAGATTAGATTTGACATTCCTAAGAACATTAAAAAAACCAGCGGCTTTAAATGGAATAATTTTTTCATAAAATATTTTTTTTATTAATTAGTTTGGCGAATATAGAAATTTAATCTGTTTTAACTAGTAAAATTTCCTAAAATACTATGCATGCATATAATAAAATATTGCATTTTTATGTTATATTATTAGTAAATATGTAATAAATTAACGTTTTTGTAAAAAGTATGAGGCTTTTGTAAATTAGTAAGTTTAAATCAATTTCATCCTGAAAATAACAAATTACATTTTATTTAAAACGTTAAAGTATGGCATAGTTTTACAATATATCTAAAGTGCATAGACCAACTAACTTCCTTTTGAAATTAAAAATTTATCCTTCAGTCTTTTAAAGGAGCTCTAAGGCTAATAATAGTTTTTTTTGAATGATATACGTTTTAACTTTAATTATGCACGCCTTATTTTCGAAAAAAAATCTTTAGTTAATAGCAAAAAAAAGCCCCAACAATTGTTGGGGCTTTTTAATGTTATATGGAATTAAGTGAATTAAAATTGATAGTTTAATCCAATACTAAAGTTTGTTCCTAATTGACCTAACTGCTGTACTTCAGATGAGTAAGCAAATCTACTTCCTGCTTGGGCAGTTCCAGTAGAAGCCTCAGTAATATCAGGATAAACATCAAAAATATTATTGATAATACCTGTTAAACTTAATTGTGGAGAAAAGTTATAACTTAAGCTTAAATCAGTTGCTGTTTTAGAAGACAAATCTTGATCAAATTCAGGTCCGTTTGGAGATGTAATTGTTACTTTCCCAAACATAGTGTTATAAAGCCCAATATTAACTTTTTCAGATTCATAATCTAAACCTAAAATAACTTTAGATTTTGGTCTAGCATTAGTAATTAATCCTTTTTCAATTCTTGAGAAAATATCATAATCATTTTGCGCTAAAGCATCTGGAGTTGTAATAGCATCAATAGTTGTTTTATTGAAGTTTGCCGCTAAATTGGCATGCAGAGTACCTCCACCCATATCTATATTTCTATAGTTTAATACAAAATCAGCTCCAGTAGTTTTTGTGTCTCCAGCATTAATAAAAAATTGTACCGCTACTACACCATTATTTTCCAATATCTGTTCAACTGGATTTGTTGTAGTATCATCAGAATCAGAACCAATCTGAGAAGAAAATAATACACGGTCATTAACTTTAATATTGTAAAAATCTAAAGATGCAGAAAAGTTTCTATCAAACTTATAAGTAATACCGGCTGCAATATTTTTAGATGTTTCTGCAAATAAGTTTGGTACACCTAATGCTTGTACAGCTGGATTATCATTTGCTAAGGTTCCTTGTAACAATGGTTCCGGAGAGCTAGCTACAATAATGTATTGACTATTCGTTAGATGACGTTGGTGTAATGTTGGTGCTCTAAAGCCCGTGCTATACGACGCTCTAATTGCTCCATCTTCACCTAATTTTTGACGTCCAAAAACTTTCCACGAAAAATTATCTCCAAAATCAGAGAAATCTTCATAACGTCCAGCAAGACCTACTAAAAATGAATCAGAAATATCAAAATCTAAACCTGCATATGCTGCGAAGTTATTTCTGTCCCATTCACCAGCCTCTTCTGGTTTAATCCCTGCAAAAGAATCAGATCCAGCTCCAAAATAAGACAACGGATTTCCTTCTCTAGCTTCAAATTTTTCCTTTTTATATTCAAGGCCAAATGAAGCACTAAACATATCAGAAAAAACTTTAGAGAAATCTAGGTTTCCTATCACATTACTTAAACTATAACCTCCTGGATTAAATGTTCTTGGAGATGTTCCATTCGCAGCTAAATAATCTCTATTTACAGAATTATTTACTGTATAATCTACACTGTTTTTACCAAAAGTAAGACTTCCATCTGCGTTCCATCCTTCCCCTAAATCCATTTTTAAACCAAGAGAATTAATATGATCTTTAATTCTTGCTTCAAATGATGGCTGGTAACCTTGAAAATTTCCTTCAGTAGTAATAAAATTAGCATCCGCTACATCCCGCCTCCAATAAGGAGCTCTGTAGTATGCAAAACTGCGACCTGTACGTAATGTGTAACCATGAAATGAATAGAACTCAGAATTCTCTCCAACTGGATGAGACATATTCATAAATATATCACCTTTTTCTAGATCAGGTTGTCCAACTGTCATTCCAGCTCTTGGGTTATTTGCTAACCATTCTATTTCATAATCTCTAGTTGCACCTTCATCTCCAGGACCACCAACAAGACCTGCTCTATTGGTTAATTTTTGATTATAATATCCTAAAGTTAGGTTTATAAATCCACCATCTCCAAATCCTAAGGTAGTGTTAAAATCTGTTGCAAAGTTAAATCCATCACCTTCTGATGTAATTCCCGATTTAGCTGTAAACGTAGAAAACTGTGAATTTTTTTTCAACACCATATTAATGACACCTGCAATCGCATCAGATCCATATTGAGCAGATGCGCCATCACGTAAAATCTCTACGCGTTCGATAGCAGCTGTTGGAATACTTTTTAAATCTACACCTACTTCACCTTTTCCAGGTGTTCTATTTAAGTAAACTTGTGCACTTTGATTTTTACGTTTTCCATTTATTAAAACCAAAGTTCTACTTGGTCCTAAACCACGTAAATCAGCTGGATCATAATGAGCCGATGCATCAGAAATTGCTTGATTTTGTGCATTAAAAGAAGGTACTTTAAAAGTAAGCATCGCTTCAATTGTTGGTTGTCCACCACCCGTCAGTTCAGCAACACTAATGTTGTCAATAGGCACCGGAGAATCTAAAATCGTTCTTGATCTAGCTCTGTTTCCTAAAAGCACAACAGCATCAAGTGCTACACCAGATTGCAAAATAACATCTAATGAATTATCTGTTACAACAATCTCTTGAGCTTCATAGCCTACATAAGAAAAAACAAGGGTATCTCCATTGCTTGCACTTATTGAGTAATTACCATCGAAATCGGTTGAAGTTCCTGTCGCAGTTCCTTTAACAACTACGGACACTCCAGGTATTGGTTGTGATGTATCATCTGTTACAACACCTGAAACATTCTGACCGAAGATTAGATTTGACATTCCTAAGAACATTAAAAAAACCAGCGGTTTTAAATGAATTAATTTTCTCATAATTTAAATTTAGTTTTGAATTAGTTTATGCTAATATATACATATTATCGACGAGAGCAATTAAAATAAAACAAAATGTCATAGGCATATATTATATTATGGCAAAAAAAAACACTTATTTTTATTGTATTCTTAAAAAATAATGTTCAAAATTATCATTTTAATAAAAACCAATTAAACACTTGAAAATCAAGAGTCTTAAACCAAAATCACCCTTAAACTAAAAAAACAATTTTAAAAATTAATACTCTACTGTATTTACTTAAATTTGCACAGTCAAAAATTATATCATGTACAGAAGTCATAATTGTGGTGAGTTAAGAGCTACGCATATAAACACAGAGGTTACCCTAGCTGGTTGGGTACAAAAATCTAGAGATAAAGGGTTTATTGTTTGGGTAGATTTGCGTGATCGCTATGGTATTACACAATTAGTATTCGATGAAGAACGCACTTCTAAAGATTTAATTGAGCAAGCTCAAAATTTAGGCCGTGAATTTGTTATTCAAGTTAAAGGAAAAGTAATTGAACGCGCTTCAAAAAACCCAAATATCCCAACAGGAGACATTGAGATTTTAGTTTCAGAATTAACGGTTTTAAATGAAGCCTTACTTCCACCGTTTACTATTGAAGACAAAACAGATGGTGGTGAAGATATACGAATGAAATATCGTTATTTAGATATTCGTCGTAACCCTGTAAAAAACAGTTTAATTTTTAGACATAAAGTTACTCAAGCGGTTAGAAATTATTTATCAATGGATGGGTTTGTTGAAGTTGAAACACCTTATTTGATTAAATCTACACCAGAAGGTGCTCGTGATTTTGTAGTACCATCAAGAATGAACGCTGGACAGTTTTACGCCTTACCACAATCACCTCAAACTTTTAAGCAGCTGCTTATGGTTGGTGGAATGGACAAATACTTCCAAATTGTAAAGTGTTTTAGAGATGAAGATTTACGTGCTGATAGACAACCAGAATTCACACAAATTGATTGTGAAATGGCATTTATCGAGCAAGAAGATATATTAAATGCCTTTGAAGGCTTAACACGTCATTTACTAAAAGAAGTAAACGGTGTGGAGATAGAAAAATTCCCAAGAATGCTGTATGATGATGCGATGCGTTTGTACGGAAACGACAAACCAGACATTCGTTTTGGAATGAAGTTTGGCGAATTAAATGCTGTATCGCAACATAAAGATTTTGGTGTTTTTAACAATGCTGAATTGGTAGTTGGTATTGCCGTTCCTGGCGGAAATAGTTATACAAGAAAAGAAATTGATAAATTAATTGATTGGGTAAAGCGCCCTCAAGTTGGTGCTTTAGGCATGATATATTCTCGTTGTAATGATGATGGTTCTTTTAAATCTTCAGTAGATAAGTTTTACGACCAAGAGGATTTGGCAAAATGGGCAGAAGTTACAGGGGCAAAAGCAGGCGATTTAGTTTGTGTGCTGTCTGGTGACAAAAATAAAGTACGCGCACAATTAAGTGCCTTACGAATGGAATTAGCAGAACGTTTAGGATTGAGAAACCCAAAAGAATTTGCGCCACTTTGGGTGCTAGACTTTCCTCTTTTAGAATGGGATGAAGACACTGAGCGCTACCACGCGATGCATCATCCATTTACATCACCAAAACCAGGACAATTAGAATTACTAAAAACTAATCCAGGCGATGTAAAAGCCAACGCTTACGATTTAGTTTTAAACGGAAACGAAATTGGTGGCGGTTCTATTAGAATTCACGATAAGGAAATGCAAGCTTTAATGTTTGATTATTTAGGCTTTACGCCTGAAGAAGCCGAAGCACAATTTGGCTTTTTAATGGATGCTTTTCAATATGGTGCTCCGCCTCATGGTGGTTTAGCTTTTGGATTAGATAGATTGGTTGCTATTTTGGGCGGACAAGAAACCATAAGAGACTTTATTGCATTCCCAAAAAATAATTCTGGTCGCGATGTTATGATAGATGCTCCAGCACCCATTGATGATAAACAATTAACAGAATTGAGTTTAAAGCTTAATTTAAAATCATAAAAAAAATCCCGCTATAGCGGGATTTTTTGTTAGTTTTATAACATGCCTTTAACCACTAAAAAACTATTACGCAAATTTCTAATCTGGAAATATAAACATGTTTCAGAGCGTCAATTTGTTTATATACTTAGTATTTTAGTTGGGTTTTTAGCAGGTTTAGGGACAGTTTTACTAAAAAACTTAACCCACTATATTCAATTACTTTTTGAATTAGATTTTTTTAACAATTACCAGAATTCGTTGTATTTCATTTTTCCAATGATCGGGCTGTTCTTAGTTTATGTTATCAAGCAAGTATGGCTAAAAAAACATATTGGCCATGGTATTTCATCAACCCTTTATGCCATTTCAAAATTAGGTGGCATCATTCCACGTTATAATATTTATGCCGCTTTAATAACAGCACCATTAACTGCTGGTTTTGGTGGGTCTGTAGGACTACAAGGTCCTGCTGTTAGTGTCGGTGCTGCTTTAGGTTCAAATGCGGCTCGATTGTTTCACATGAATACCAAAACACGCATGCTTTTAATTGGTTGTGCAGCAGCAGGGGCCATGGCATCTATGTTTAAAGCGCCTATTGCAGCAATTATATTTGCTATTGAAATTTTTAGTCTTGATATTGCCTTCACGTCATTAGTACCCCTTTTATTAGCATCTGTTTCTGCTGTCGTTACTTCTTATATGTTTTTAGGAACCGATGTATTGTTGCGTTTTCAATTAGCTGACAAGTTTGAGATTAACGACATTGGGTTTTATGCCGTTTTAGGATTAGTTACCGCCCTAGCATCCGTTTATTTTTCAAAAGTATTTTTCGCTATAACCAATTTCTTTAAACAATTTAAAAGTAGAGCAGTTCGGTTTTTAATTGGCGGTTTAGCCATCGGTACCATGTTATATTTCATTCCACCACTTTATGGTGAGGGTTATGGTATTATGAATAATCTTTTAAAAGGCGATCATATAGCCGCCATTGGTAAAACACCTTTTAATTTAGATTTATCCAACATCTGGATCGTCATCGGGCTTTTACTGGGCATAGGGATATTTAAAGCCATTGCAATGACTACCACTTTTGGTGCTGGCGGCGTTGGTGGTGTTTTTATTCCAACACTAGTTATGGGAAGTGTTTTAGGCAACGCTTTTGCCAAAATAATTAATAACGTGGGTTTGGATTTTCATGTTTCAGAAACCAATTTTACCCTTATTGGTATGACAGGGCTAATGGCCGGTGTACTTCACGCGCCACTTACTGCTATATTTCTTATTGCCGAAATAACTGGTGGCTATGAGTTATTTGTGCCCTTAATGATCGTTTCTGCCATTTCATTTGCCATTACTAAATATTATGTATCACACTCCATATACACCTTAAAACTTGCACAACGTGGTGAACTCATGACGCACGATAAAGACAAAAACGTCTTAATGGTTTTAGATATTAATAAAGTGATAGAAACCAATTTTATCATTTTAAAACCAGACATGAAACTTGGGGCCATTCTAAAAAATGCAGTGGCAAAATCCTCCAGAAATCACTTCCCTGTGGTAAATGATAAGCATGAGTTTTTAGGCGTTATCCGTTTAGACGATATTAGGCACATGATGTTCGATTCAGACCTTTATGACAAAGTAACAGCTGCCAGCCTTATGCACGCCGATGCTGGCATTATTAACTACGACGAAGATAAGATGAACGATATCATGGATAAATTCAAATCTAGTGGCGCATGGAATTTACCCGTTATTAAAAGTGGTAAATACTACGGTTACATTTCAAAATCCAAACTATTAACCGCATACAGACAGCAATTAATAAACTTTACCCAATAGATTAAATCATGAAACATCCATAACTAAAGTTTGATCCAAAGGGAATGATTAAATGGATGCTACATGTAACCTATAAAAACAAAAGACATAAACACATGAAATATATCATAGCCCTTTCAGCAATTGTAGCCTTTACAAGTATCCTTTTAGGGTTTACTTTGGATGTTGCCTATTCCCAAAAACTTATTGGTTTTGGTGTAGTTGTTGTCTTTTTTGTGGTATTTCCTTTGTTTTCTTACCATCACTGGAAAGGAAAAGATGCGAAAGACTACATGCTTACTAAAGAGAATTTAGATAAAATGCGCGAAAACCAAAAACGTAAAAAGTATTAATATTTGGGCATTACCAGAAGGGTCGCATTATATGTGTTCTGTGATTCTGAAACAAGTTCAGGGTAGAACAAATCAATTCAAGTTTCGCTTTTCAACAAAAAATCGTTTCAATAAAGCTGAAGCTTCTTCTTCAAGAACACCTCCAGAAATAGTTGTTTTAGGATGCAATTTCGTTTTTAAGTTAATACAACCACGTTCCAGATCTCTTGCACCATAAACAATTTTAGAAATCTGACTCCAATATAAAGCTCCTGCACACATCTGGCAAGGTTCAAGCGTTACATACAAAGTGCATTTTTGAAGATACTTTCCCCCTAAAAAATTTGATGCAGCTGTTATGGCTTGCATTTCTGCATGTGCCGTTACATCTGTTAAGGTTTCGGTTAAGTTATGTCCGCGAGCAATTATTCTATTATCAATAACAATAAGAGCACCTACGGGAATTTCACCCCTTTCAAAAGCAGCTTCAGCTTCTTGAAGTGCTTTCTTCATAAAATAGGTGTCGTTAAAAGGTTCTATCATGATAGCAAAAATACAAATTCATTCTTGTACTTTTGCTCCGTGCAAAAAAGTCTATTACAACATATAAACTCACCCGTACAACTGCGTCTTTTAAACCAAAAAGACTTACCTCAACTTGCACAAGAACTCCGTGAATTTATCATTAATATAGTCGCCACCAAAGAAGGACATTTAGGAGCCAGCTTGGGTGTTGTAGAACTTACCATTGGATTGCACTATGTGTTTAACACGCCTACTGATCAACTTATCTGGGATGTTGGCCATCAAGCTTACGGACATAAAATTTTAACAGGGCGACGAGATGATTTTCACACCAACCGCAAACTCGGTGGCTTAAGCGGTTTTCCAAACCGTGAAGAAAGCGAGTATGATACTTTTGGTGTTGGGCATTCCTCTACATCCATATCAGCAGCTTTAGGAATGGCAATTGCCTCACAATTAAAAGGTGAAGACAAACAACATATTGCCGTAATTGGCGACGCATCCATTGCTAGTGGGATGGCTTTTGAAGGGTTAAACCATGCAGGAGTTACTGATGCCAACTTATTGGTTATTTTAAATGATAATGCTATTGGTATCGACCCAAGTGTTGGAGCGCTTAAGCAGTATTTAACTAACGTAAAAAAAGGCACTCAAAAACAAGATAATATTTTTGAAGCTTTAAATTTTGACTACTCCGGCCCCATTGATGGACATAATATTAATACTGTTATTTCAGAATTAGAACGTTTAAAAACCGTAAAAGGCCCAAAGTTTCTGCATGTTATAACCACCAAAGGGAAAGGCCTAAAACAAGCTGAAGCAGACCAAGTAAAATATCATGCTCCAGGAAAATTTGATGCCAAAACAGGCGATTTAGCCGCAAAATCCACTGAGGTGAAGCCTCCAAAATATCAAGATGTTTTTGGATACACCATAGTTGAATTGGCTAAACAGAATAAAAATATTGTAGGTATAACACCTGCGATGCCCACGGGAAGTTCACTTAAATATATGATGACTGAAATTCCAGATCGTGCTTTTGATGTGGGAATTGCAGAACAACATGCTGTAACTATGGCCGCAGGTATGGCAACACAAGGCTTAATACCGTTTTGTAATATCTATTCCACATTTTTACAACGGGCTTACGACCAGATTATCCATGATGTAGCTTTACAAAAACTACCAGTTATTTTTTGTTTAGACCGTGCTGGTTTAGTTGGAGAAGATGGCGCTACACACCATGGCGTTTTCGATTTAAGTTATTTAAGATGCATCCCTAATCTCATCATATTTGCGCCTAGAAATGAGATGGAATTACGCAACATTATGTACACCGCGCAATTAGGCTTAGAGCAACCAATAGCCATTCGCTACCCCAGAGGTCGAGGTATTAGTACAGATTGGAAACAGCCATTTTCTAAAATTGAGATTGCTAAAGGTGTTGTACTTAAAAAAGGACATAAACTTGCCGTTTTAAGCATAGGAACTATTGCCAAAAATGTTACGGAAGCCATTAAAAATTTAGATATTTCACATTACGATATGCGTTTTGTAAAACCTTTGGACGAAAGACTGCTTCACACCATTTTTAAAACTTACGATACTGTTGTTACGGTTGAAGACCACACGATTAAAGGTGGTTTTGGAAGCGCAATTTTGGAGTTTGCATCTGAAAATAATTATAAAAACACTATAAAAACGTTGGGTATTCCTGACTTCTTTATTGAGCATGGAAGTGTTAATGAGCTTGAAGAATCTTTAGGTTTGGATGCTAAGAGTTTGATGACTATTTTTAATAAATATTAGATAATTCAAAATTTTAAGAATGAAGAAAAGCAGATTTAAAAATATTACGCTGAGCTTAATTGGTATTGTAGGGCTTATTACTATCTATTATTATTTTGATATTAACTCTAATTTAAAACAAAAAGAAGAAGCCTGCTTTGTTCAACTTACTCAAAAAGCAGAAAATGGGGTTGCTCCTGAATTAATCTTCCAAGAAGACTTCGATGAATTACAACTATTAGTAGAATATAGCCTTGTAGCAAGAACGCAAATGCTGGAAGTCGCTAATCGACTGAGAATAAATAAAGACCAGCCTTTAAGTAGTCGAGATCTTATTATTTTAAAAACAGGAACTGAAGATTATCTCGAAATTCGAGAAGAACTTTACGTTATTGCTGGTGCTTACGAATGTGGAACAGAAGTGACCGATGAAACTCTAGCCAAATACAATATCGATTCGCAACTGCGCTTAAAAGGAATCATGCTTTCCCTTGGCGCTGCCCTTACCTTACATGATAATTATTTATTGGGAACCTCGCTTTTCGAACAAGATAGTAGGCTCCGAAAAATAATTAATGATCCAGATATGGGCTTTGGAGTAATAGCCAATAAATTATCTGAAATGACCTTGGCAGCAAACTCTATTGAGAACCGACATCGAATGCGAAGTGTTTTGGAGTTTTATGAGAAAGAAAAGGCATCTATCCCACCGGAAGAAGAAGACCAAGACTTTGCCTATTTAGAACTATTGATAGAATCTAGCCCTTCATATAATTATGTAAAGAAAATTAGAATCAATGAAATCGCTTCTAAAAAATTCGTTGCATTCGAGAGAATAGTATTAGATGCCATTTCAGAATCAAAAGACGAGGGTTTTGACATAATAAGTGGACTGTTCGGTAATACCATGGGCTTGTACGAATCAAGGAAAGGGAAATTATATGCCAACGAAGAGGTGCGAAAAAATATTCAAGCTAATCTTCAACCATTGGATATATTACTCGAGAAAACACCATTTAGATTAACGGATAAATTTATCCCAGGGCATTTTGGTCATGTAGCGATATGGACAGGTAGTAAAGCCGAACTTATCGATATGGAACTATGGGATAACGACTATGTAAAAGCACATGCAGGTAAAATTTCTTCAAGCGAAAATGCAGACTCAAAAGGTGAAAATCAAATCATTGAAGCTTTACGTTCAGGAGTACAACTAAGCAGTCTGGAGCATTTTATGAATATCGATGATTTTGCTATTTTACGACCAATATTTCCAAAAGAATCAGATGAAGAGTTACGTAAAGAAGCTCTTTCAATGGCTTTTAGACAGTTAGGTAAAGCATATGATTTTAATTTTGATGTTAATACAACTGATAAGATTGTATGTTCTGAGCTAGCTTATGTCTCTTTCCCTAGTATTGATTGGCCTACAGAGAAAACCCTTGGTAGGCATAATATTAGTCCTGATAATGTGGCCAAATTGGCTTGGAACAACCTCCCACTAGAATTGGTACTATTCTATCATGATGGCGAATTAATAGCTGCAGATAAACAAGTTGATAAGATGATTGAACTTATGCAGGAATAGAGAGTTTCTGGATCTCTTTTTGAAACAATTCAAAATCTCAAAAATCATAGTACTAATTCTTGTATGTGATTATATTTAGTCTTTTTACCTCAATCAATAAAAACTGAAAACTGAATTAGCTGGGGTAATCTTCTATTAAAGTTGATAATACAAAAAGTGTCATTTTCACATTACCTGTAAGCCAAAAAAACCATCAAACAATCATGAAAATTATGACTCATTTGTTTTACATTTGCTCATAGATTAAGTAATAAAAATGGCAGAAAAAAATTTAAGCTTTCTTGACAGAAATCTGACTTTGTGGATATTTGTAGCAATGGCTATTGGAGTTGGCCTTGGGTATTTTATCCCCACGTTTCCCAACATCATAAATTCATTGAGTAGTGGAACAACAAATATTCCTATTGCAATCGGTTTAATATTAATGATGTATCCACCTTTGGCAAAAGTGAACTATTCCCTCTTACCAAAAGTTTTTAGAAACACAAAAATCCTATCTATTTCACTTATTCTAAATTGGATAATTGGTCCTGTTTTAATGTTTATTCTGGCAATTACATTTTTACGTGATTATCCCGAATATATGGTCGGGTTAATTTTGATTGGTCTGGCACGTTGTATTGCCATGGTTTTGGTATGGAACGACCTTGCCGAAGGAAGTAGCGAATATGGAGCAGGTTTAGTTGCTTTAAATAGTATTTTTCAAGTGTTTGCGTACAGTTTTTATGCGTGGATTTTTATAACTGTTCTGCCACCCTATTTTGGATTTGAAGGCGCTATTGTAGACATTTCAATCTGGACAATTGCAGAAAGTGTAGCTATTTATCTTGGTATTCCATTCGTAATGGGAATATTGAGCAGACTTATTTTAGTAAAATTAAAGGGAGAGGAATGGTATACAAAGAAATTCATTCCTACAATTTCGCCAATAACCTTAATTGCTCTGCTATTTACAATTGTGGTGATGTTCTCGCTTAAAGGAGAAATGATTGTGGAAATCCCAATGGATGTTCTCATTATTGCAGTCCCTTTGCTTATCTATTTTACATTAATGTTTATCATTGGATTTTTCTTTACCAAAGCCACAGGAGCAGAATACGACAAAACAGCCTCCGTTGCTTTTACAGCAGCAGGAAATAATTTCGAATTAGCTATTGCAGTTGCTATTGCAGTTTTCGGACTAAATTCGGGTCAAGCTTTTGCAGGAGTAATTGGCCCATTGGTTGAAGTGCCTGCATTGATTTTATTGGTTCGTGTTTCTTTCTGGTTAAGAAAAAAGTATTACAAAAAATCTAACGCCTAAACAACGGGATAATGCATTGCACCTGATTTTTATTTATAACAACCCTCGCTTCTGAATAATGGGTTGGCTCCTATTTACTGTCTATAATTGCACATAACTAACGAAAAACGTTAAACGAAGCCCAATAATTTTTTATGCATTTACAATCGCTACATCAGTCAGGCTTTACAAAGTAAAAGAACACGTCTAGAATAAAAACAACATTAGTGGATTAGCGCGTTAGGGATTGTAACGGCATCCTTTTTAAGGCTTAGAAAATCAAAGTTTATGCATAACTATAATTTAACAGATTACCACGTCACTCACTCCTCGCAATAATGACTTTAAAAAGATATAGTGTAAATATTTATATTCATGAGTTCAATAATTTAAAATATTAAACAACGAATAAAGCCCAACCCTTGTGGTAACCTGCCTACCATTAGGCAGGCACAAAAATATTTACTTTAAAAACTAATACTTTTTATCTTCTTGTAATCTAAAATAGCCTTACTAAATAGAACAGTAAAAAAATGTAATGTTTAAAAAGTTATATAAATAATTTAACTAAAAAAGGGGTAGCTAGACGCTACCCCTTTTTAATTAGAATACTATATTATTAATTACTTAATAACTATTTTATATGAAGATTCTATAGTATCAGATTTAAACTTAACAATATACATACCACTTGATTGATTAAGCGAAATGTTTTGTATTCGGTTACTATTGAAATCTATTTTAGAGGTATATACTTCTCTACCATTTAAATCGTAAATATTTAAAATTCCATTACTAACCTCATTACTAGCAGCAATTTTAAAATTACCATCAGAGATAGTTGGATACACTTTAATAGCATCATTAAAATCAACGTTATCTAAAGACAGTGTACTTGCATCAGCAGTAAATTGTCCTGTAAACATCCCTCTACCATACGTTGATGCTAAAACAGTATTATCAACAATTCTTAAGTCAAAACTGGTAACCTTTACATCTTTCATTCCATTTTGAGCACGAGCCCAATCTGGAGCAGTAGCACTAAAGTCTGCAGTTCCCCAAACACCTAAATCTGTTGCGAGTATTACCTCATTCCTATTTAAAGGATTAGATAAAATAGCTCTAACCGGAAGGTCTGGTAAATCACCTTCTTTATTTTGCCATGTTGATCCTCCATTACTAGAATAAAATACGTTTGAAACACCATAATTATAAAATGTTACATAAATATCATCTTCAGTTGCTCCGGTTTCTATACATGAAATACTTCCTGCAAAACCTGCACCCGTAATTTCTACCCAAGTACTACCTGAAGAACCTAAACTTACTTTAAATAGTTTTCCGTTCTCTGTTCCTACTAGCAAATACTTCAAAAAGAAACCAGATGCTAATGGCTTAAAGGCGGTTGGAGTTCCATCTAAAGTCGCAGCGGTTATAGTGGTTTTTGTGGCAGAGCTTGCTTCTAAAGCATAAACGTTTACTTTATAATCAGCATCCGAAGTTCCGTTGGTATATAAATAATTTATATCACTATCTAAAGCTGCAGAGTTTATAAAATCTCCTGAACCTTCATCAGAATCAATTGTATAGCCCCCGCCCCCTGTAGTATAATCTTTATAAAAGTAGCGATTGTAATATATTGAACTAATCATGTATTGACTGTTTTTATCAATAAACACATAAGCGCCATCGCCTCCAGTAATTTTTGTAGAACTATTTATTCCTGCAGAAGCATTATTTATTAACTGAGAGCCATTATCCTGTGAGCCGGCTAATAATTTTTCATTAGCAACTTCTTGCCCAATAGCACCATTATAAAATTGTAATGTATTATAGTTGTTAACTCGTGGTTCAATTCCAGAAGTTCCTGTAGCGGCTGCCTCAGTTAATGACGTGGCATAAGAAACACCTCCATCATGACCAAATAATGCTTTATTAGAATCTGAAGGATCAAAAGTCATGGCATGTTGATCGGCATGTACTTCTTGATACCCAAAACCGCCATACCAATGAGATAGTTGATTCCAACTTGCACCAGAATCTGCACTTCTGAATAAATCTATCCCTCCCACATAAATGATATTATCGCTTGTGGGGTCTACCTCGATTAATAAATCATAAAAGGATTGACCTCTTGTAAAATCATCAGCAGCTATACCGGTATCTGCATCATCTGGTTGGCTAAGATCTAATGGCGTTGTCGCAAAAGCATCTGTAGTTTTTAGTAAGGCTAGTGTTGATCCAGTTGCTGCTAAAACATATAACGTAGAAGCATCTGAGTTCGAAACTGCAATTTGAGTTCTAGAACCATTTGGAACTGTATATTGTAAATTAAAGTTTATACCATCTGTTGATGATAATATTTCACCACCTCCATCACTAAATATTGGAGTGCTTGTTGTTGATAGCCATATTGTATTATCACTACCAATTTCAAGATCGTTGGGGTTGTATTTATATTCAGCAGGTGCAATCATATCTATTTCAGACCAGCTTGATCCGCCGTTACTAGATTTGTATAAACCATAATCTTCCAGCCCAAATGTCGAAGATGCACTACCCCCGGGAAATGTTCGAAACAAAGAAGATCCTGCAGCAACAAAAACCTCACTGTTTCCTGAACCTATATCTCTAACTACAATATCGTTAATATGTTGTACTCCAGGCGTATTATTGTACCCAGCATAACTTGGTGGAAGTGTACCAATAGATACATTTACGCCACTTGCTAATGCATTTATTAAAGTTTGGCCATCTGCTTGTGTGACAAAAATAGATGGAATGGTTACAGAGTCTCCATCATCTCCACCAGCCATAGTAACAAGCGCCGTATCGGCAACATTATTAACTACAATTACAGCAACCGCGCCAGCATTCTGAGCATTTAAAACTTTCAGACTAAAACCACAACTACCTCTATAAAGTATTGCTATGTTTCCAGCCATTGCAGCGCCATTAGTTAAGGCATTACACGCCTCATTAGGAGCAGCTGTACCATCATCTGCAAGTACCAGATCACCTGTAAGGTCTTCAAGAGCTGGACCAAAAGCTGCTTGTTGTCCAAAATATTCACCTGCAATTGAAGCTGGTGTATTAACAATTATTCTAGCATTACCAGGTACAGAAGTCCCAGTAATAACATCAGTTTCTCCTGTGACACCACCAAAAACGCGTGCCCAATTAGAACCTCCATCAGTAGATTTCCACACCCCATTTCCATTAACATCTCCAGCAACATAAGATTCACCAGTACCAACATAAAACGTATTTGTGTTATTAGGATCGTAAGTGATACAAGAAATAGCTAAATTATCTGGTATACCTACTTCTGCCCAAGCAGAATTGGCATCAGTGATATCATTATTTACCCAAAGGCCACCACTTACACCTCCAGCAAATACTCTTTTATTTGTAGCATCGTTAGGATCGTACATTATAGCTCTTGTTCTTCCACCCACATTATCAGGACCTCTTTCAACCCAACTATTAGTATCTTCACCAGGTACTTTAGCAAACTTAGCTCGCTCCGTTAATTCATCCTGAAGCTTAAACAACTTACCTGGTTCTGGATAACCCTTTTGCGGGTTCATTGTAAGCTCCCACATTCTTTCAGAATATTTGTTTGGAGGTAAGCCCTGAGCTTTTCTTTCTTTTTTTGAAAGTTTAAGTGATTCTTTAAATGGACTGTTTTTTAAAAACGCTTCGTGTTGTTCTCTTAGATCAACTATGTCTTTATTAGAATCTTGAAGTTGGTATTTATTTATCAATAAACCAATACTTCCAATAAATAAAATAGCTAAAAGGGAAAGTAAAATTTTTCTCATTTTCTTTTTTTTTAAATTTTTATCTATCAAAAGTACGAATTAGTCTGAATAATATAAAACTATTAAAAAAATAATAAGATATTCTTAAATGAAATTAGACATCATTACATTTTACTTATGAGAAAGCTAAAAACTAATGCCTTTTATTTTTTTGTAATCTAGAATGGCCTTACTATCGGATAGTAAAGACACATAATAACACACGCTTGACAAACGGCTGTATAAGCTAGAATTGTTTGTTTTAAAGGTTTTTGGCAAGCCTTTTATAATTAGGGTGTCGTAATTTGAAGCGGTATTGTTGAAGCTATTATTTACTGCGTTTGTGTAGGTGTTTAACAGTGTGTTTATAACACCATAGCCTGCAATTTCTTTATCGACCACCTCGGCAGATTGGTAAATGTTTTCGATACTAATTTTTATGATATCCTTTATTTGTGCTTCGTATTTGCTTTTATCTAGCAAGGCACAATCGAAATCGCCATTTAAAATAGCGTCTTCATGTTTCATGAAAATATCTACAACATCATTAATTAGCGAGCCTATTGCTAGGGCCCGTAAATACCCTACGCGGTCTTCTTTAGATGAAAGCGCATAATAGTTTTCCGGTTTTATATTATCTCTAATTATTTTAGACAGATATTCTAGAGCAAACTCTTCTTGGATAAGGCCAAGGTTTATACCATCTTCAAAATCGATTATGGTGTAGCAAATATCGTCTGCTGCTTCAACCAAATACGCTAGTGGGTGTCTTGAAAAACTTGAATGTTTATCGCTGCGTTTTAGCAACCCTAACTCTTTGGCAACATCTTGAAAAGCTGTTTTTTCAGATTGGAAAAAACCGTACTTTTTATCTGCAATGTGGTTTGATGGTTTTTTAGGAAGTGATTCTTTTGGGTATTTCATGAATGCGCCAAGGGTAGCGTAACTTAATCGTAATCCACCATCGCGTCCTGCTCTGCTTTCGGTTAATATCTTGAACCCGTTAGCATTACCTTCAAAATCGCATAAGTCTTGATATTCCTTGTCATTAAGCTGACTTTTAAATTGTTTGCCTTGTCCGGTTTTAAAAAACTCGCCTATAGCTTTTTCTCCTGAATGCCCAAAAGGTGGGTTTCCAATATCATGCGCTAAAGCTGCCGCGGCTACAATGGCTCCAAAATCGTTAGTTTGATATCCATAAATACTTTGTAAATGTGGATGCTTTTCTAATAATTTTTGTCCGACTCTCCTACCAAGAGTACGCCCAACGACACTTACCTCTAAACTATGTGTTAGTCTGGTGTGCACAAAATCGGTTTCAGATAACGGTATCACTTGTGTTTTGTCTTGAAGACTTCTAAACTCTGAAGAAAAAATAACACGATCGTAATCCACTTCAAAACCTAAACGGGTTTCATCTTGTTCTTTACGTATGCGTTTATTGGTGTCGCCAAAGCGTTTTAAGGATAGTAATTGTTCCCAGTTCATGGTATAATTTTAAGCAAAGGCAAGATAAAAAACATCTTGTTAAAGCGTCTTCTTAATCTCAACTTTTTTGATTGCAATCTTTGTTAACATTAGGGTAACATTTTAATCATGGTTGTTTAATGATTTGGTAACACCTGATTTGGGAACTGATTATATTTTTGCAACGGAATTAATAACAACGCATGAAACTTCCTTAACGTACAGTTGAAAATCAACGTTATAACTATATGGAAGCTACATGTGACCATTAAAAGAAATAAAGAAAGACACATGAAACACATTTTTTATACAGCCCTATTTTTTATCTCTGCATTATCTTTTGCACAAAATACGGGCTCTATAAGCGGTAACTTATTAGATTTTGAATCGAATAATTACCCATTAATGTTTGCAAAAGTTTTAATTAAAGAAACTGGCGCCGAAGTTTTATCAGACGAAAAAGGTCTATTTAAATTTGAAAACTTAAGTGATGGCGACTATACTTTGGTAAGCAGCTTTGTTGGCTATGACACTAAAGAGTCAAAAATAAAAGTGGAATCAAACAAAACAACAACTTTAAAAATAACACTTGAGCCCAGTACTATTTCTTTAGACGATTTAATATTTACAATAGCTAGTATTGATACACCACAAACGTCTACAATAAATAATTAGTTAGTTAGTTAGTTAGCGTATCGTTTGCATAACGATATGTGATTTTTAAAAAAGTAGTTTTTCTTAGAAAAACTGCTTTTTTTATGGCCTTTAAACTATTTATGCTACACCAACAAATAAGACTTTAAACTTAGTGTGATAAGTTTCTCATTATACACGCTTCCCGTAAATTTTAATGTTAACTAAATGTATCCATTTACAATGGATACCATGAAATCGGTAACATTAACCTAACGCTTTTATCACAGTTCTTTAATCCACAGGTAACACCTTATTTACAATGCGCTAGTTTCTTTGCAACGAGAAATTTAAACATGCTAATGAAAAAATTTATACTATTATTTATAATCTTTACAACAGTACTTTCCAATGCGCAAAGTAATAGTACTGGTTCGCTAGAAGGAATGCTAACGGACAAAGAATATAATAATGAGCCTTTAGCCTTCGCTAATGTTCTTTTAAAAGGAACAACTATTGGAACAACATCAGACTTTGATGGTTTATACCGCTTTGAAAACATTGAGCCAGGGACGTATACTATAATTTTTAGTTTTGTTGGTTACGAAACTCAAGAGATTAATGTCGATGTTGTAGGAGGAAATCCTATAGAACTTAATGTAATAATGAATGCCAGTGCAGCTTCTTTAGACGAAGTTATTATTACAACCACCACTAAAAGAGAAAGTGAAACTGCTTTATTATTAGACCAAAAGAAAGCTGTTGAAATTAAACAAAGTATTGGAGCAGTAGAATTAGAGCGAAAAGGAGTTAGTGATGCTGCAGGTGCAGTTGCTAAAATTTCTGGAGTTTCTAAACAAGAAGGGTCTAGCAATGTTTATGTCCGTGGTTTAGGTGATAGATATTTAAACACAACCATGAATGGTTTATCATTACCATCAAATAATGTGAGCAAGAAGAATATTGATCTTGATTTATTTTCATCAGATGTTATTGAAAACGTATCTATAAGTAAAGCATATTCATCAAAATTTTATGCCGATTTTGCTGCTGGTAATGTAGATATCTCTTCAAAAGATTATAAAGGAAATGGGTTTTTTAATTTTGGAGTTGGATCTTCAATTAACACTAATGCTGTTGGTAAAGATTTTGTGAGAAGTGAAGGTACTGGTCATTTTGGTTTCTATAATAGATATGCTCATGATCCTTTTGCTGTCATTTTATCACATGGATTCGACCCTGTTGACGCAGGCACTCCAATAAATACAAGCTTTGGAGGGTCTTTTGGGAAATCATTCACTTTTGAAAACGGTTCTAAACTTAGTTTTTACGGAACAGGATCGTTCGGAAATGATTTTAAATATAGAAAAGGCTCTAACGTTGATTATACAAATGTTGAGAAAAAAGCTTTTGAGGAAGCTGAAGAATTTGAATATGGAACGACTACTACTGCCATGGCATCTATTATTTATAAAATAGATAGCAGCACTACTTTAAAGTTTAATTCCTTATTTGTAAATAGTTCATCTGATAAAGTTGGCTATTTTGGTATTGATGGAAAAGGACGCAATAGAGATGCTATTGCAAATACTGATGAAGGTTTCTTCCAACAAAACATCCAATTTAACGAAAACCTTATTTATGTAAATCAGCTTATTGGAACACATAAATTTGACAAAATTAATGTTGATTGGGGGGTTGGACACAACTTTGTTAATGCCCATGAACCAGATAGAAAACGTTTAAGCTTCGAAAACTATCAATACGCTTTAGATAATGACCCAAACACAAACCCCATATTTTACAGTAATGTAGATTTTGATAACCAACGTTATTTTCAAGATATACAGGATGAAGAATTAAACGGGCGCTTAAACTTAGCTTATAAAGCTACAGATCAAATAAAACTAAACTTTGGCTATAATGCCAGAACAAAAGAGCGTCAATTTAATAATGTAAGATACGGTTACGATATTATTGATAATAGCGGTATAGCAGATGTTAACGATTTAAATAGCTTCTTCACTTTAGATAATTTAAATCTAACCAACAACGCAGGTACTTATGAAATTAAAGTTATTAAACCCTATCTAAATCTAAGTAATACAAATAGGCCAGGTTTAGATGAAAACACTTATAAAGGTAACTTAGATATTTATGCAGGTTATTTTAATACTGAAATTAATTTTGGAGAAAAATGGCTTATCGTTCCCGGTGTAAGAGTTGAATCTTTCGATCAATACATTGAATACGATGTTATTAACCTCGGAGTTAATGGGAATGATAATATTAGCGCATCAGATGTATTGTTTTTGCCTAGTTTAAGTTTAAAGTATGCTTTAAACGACGACCAAAATTTACGTTTTTCTGCTAGTCAAACGATATCCTTACCAGAATTTAAGGAAGCTGCCCCATTTGTATACGAAAGTGTATCACAACGTATAGGTGGTAATCCAGATTTATTAGGTCAAAAAGAAGGATTCGACTATACCAACGTAAAAGACGTTTCATATTCTAAAATTTTAAACTTGGATTTAAAATATGAATGGTTTATTACTAGGTCCGAATTAATCTCAATCGGCGCATTTTATAAACAAATTGAAGACCCTATCAACCAAGTTGTTGCTTTTGATGCAACGGGTACCCAACGTTTTTTTAGAACTGGAGAGAAAGCACAAATTTTTGGTATAGAGGCAGAAATTAGAAAAAATATCATTGTTAATGAAGATGAAGAGACAGAACTTTCATTTGGCTTAAATGCAACTTATATGCATACAGAGCAAGATTTATATAGCGATATTGTTGGTAGTAACTTTAACGTAAGCTTTGTTAAAGACAAAGAAGAATTACAAGGTGCATCTCCTTTAATTGTCAATACAGATATTAGTTACTCGCCTTCATCATTTGAAAACTACAAACCCATTGCAACATTAGCATTTTCATATTTTTCTGATAGAATTGATGCTTTAGGATCTGGACGATTAGGAAACGTTATTGAAAAAGGAGTTCCTACTTTAGATTTCATTCTAAAAAACAAAATAGGAGATAACTTCGAAATTAATTTAGCTGCAAAAAACTTACTAGATCCCAACATAACATACATAAGAGAAACAACTCAAGGGGATATAGTTGTTACATCTCCTAACGGAAAAGATGTATCCGATTATAGAAAAGGTATGAACATAGGATTACAATTAAAATATAAATTTTAAATAACTAAAAGAAAAAATAAACTTAGAAACGATGAAAAACAATCTATTATTAGGACTAGCAATTACAGCATTGCTTTTTAACTCTTGCTCAACAGATGACACTGCCGATATTAACATTACAGACAATAGTATAATTAACAATACAAATAACGATGGTAGTACCGGGAACACTGATGATGACATTGCTATTAATGCAGCAGAATACTCTTCAGATGTAGTATTAGATGCTAACAAAACATATACAATAAGTGGCCCAGTAATTATGTCTGAAGGTGCTAATCTCATTATAGGCGAAGGTGTAACCATTAAAGCAGAAGCAACTGGGGCTGATGTTTATATTGCCATCTCACAAGGTGCAAAAATCTTTGCTAATGGTACAGCTGCTAGCCCAATTGTTATGACTTCGGGCGCTTCAAATCCAGCTGCTGGAGAATGGGGTGGCTTAATAATCTTAGGAAAAGCACCCATTAATTCTGTAACAGGAAACGCAACTTCTACTTCTGAAATAGGAAGTTTACCTTACGGTGGGACTGAAACTTTAGATAGTTCAGGTACCATTAGTTATGTTCGTGTAGAATATTCTGGCGGTGCTGCTGACGGTTCTTCTGAAAACAACGGGTTCTCTTTCTATGGTGTAGGTGCTGGTACAACGGTGGATTTTATCCAAGCTTATGAAGGTGCTGATGACGGTATCGAATTTTTCGGCGGAAATGTTGAAGTAAATCATGCCGTTGTAATTAACTGTCAAGATGATTCTATTGACTGGACTGAAGGTTTTTCAGGTAAAGTAAGCAACGCTTATGTTCAGCATGGAGCAGATCACGATAAAGGTTTTGAATGTGATGGTTACAATACTGATATAGGAAACTTATCTAGCCCTAAATTCTGGTCCAAACCAACTGTAAAAGATGTTACTATAGTAGGTTTAGGTTCTAGTACTGGAAACGAAGCTATAAGATTAAGAGCTGGAACTCAAGGTGTTTTTGACAATATATTAATTCAAGGTTTTGCTGAAGGTTTTGATTTAGATGGAGATGCTGGAGCAAATAGTGATAACCCAACAGGAACAGGTGTTATTAACGGTGATTTAGATGTTACTAATGTAACGTTTACTGATGTAACAGTACCACTTAAAAATGACACTGGTGATACTTTTACTGACGCAGATTTTATAACAGGTATTGGAAATGCAACAGGTACAGATTATGCGACTTGGGGTGCAGGTTGGACTATTGGAAACTAACCACATTAATAATTCATACTAACTCATATAAAAAAAGCATCCCAATTGGGATGCTTTTTAGTTTTTCACTTAACTATATAATACTATAGCGAAGCGACATTGTTTTCATAATTGACTTCTTTTTTAACTCCGTCAATCCAATAAATCCATTTGCCGACTTTTTTTCCATTATCATAATTTGCAGAAACTGTTTTCTTGCCTTCTGTGTTAAAGCTTAACCAAACACCTTGAAGTTTACCATCTGCTGTGTAAGAACCTGTTTGGCTTACAGCACCATTGTCATGATAATAAACAACATCAATTAAATTTGTGTCTTTGTTAAGTTTTAAATTTCTCTCTTTTTGTCCAAAAGATACCACAGTAATTAAAAAGGCAAAAACAAATAATAATTTCTTCATAATTATGGGGGTTTTAACATTATACTTCAAAGATAAATAACAGGTAACATTTACACAACTTTCACATAACATTAAATTAACATTAAAAATTTAATTTAATGATTATCAGTAAATTAATTTTAAAGATTTAACATTGGAATATTAATGATTACTTAATATAGAGGTGATGTTAAGATTACCTTAAACCTTGATATTTGCATTGTCTTGAGACAAATATTAGTATTTCATATAATATATTAGTTTTTGTCGACTTACATTATCATGATTTCTAATAGACTGCCTTAGGCCAAGGCAGTCTTTTTTTTGTTCTAAAATTAATCATTTGGAAACATTAAGTTAACATTGATTTTAGTTATTTGCAGCGACAAAAACTAATAATTCAATGAAACTTAAAATTACAATCGTTGCAGTACTTCTGCTTGCAATTACTTCTTTAAACGCTCAAGAAATTAGCGACACATCATTTGGAAAAGGCTTAATTAATTTTGTTGCAAAGGACAGTTCTTTTAGCGTAAAATTCGCGCCTCGTTTTCAAGTCCGTTCAATGTCTTCTTGGGATCATAATGGCAACCAATATGGAAGTCCTGATCATAACTTTATTGTAAGACGAGCTCGTTTAAAGTTTGATGGTTTTGCCTATAGCCCAAAACTTAAATATAAATTGGAGTTGGGTTTATCCAACAGAGATATTTCTGGAGCAAATGAATTTAATAGAAATACGCCACGCTATATTCTAGATGCAGTTATTATGTGGAATTTTTCAGGAAACTGGGAATTGTGGGCAGGACAAACAAAACTTCCTGGTAACGTAGAACGTGTGGTTTCTTCTGCAAATCTTCAATTGGTTGATCGTTCTTTATTAAACAGCCGTTTTAATATTGACCGTGATTTAGGAGTTCAATTGCGTCACAAAACTAACTTAGGTGGTGATTTTTTAATGCGTGAAAAATTTGCCGTTTCTCAAGGTGAAGGTCGTAATGTTACAGAAGGCAATGAAGGAGGTTTACAATATACGGCTCGTTTAGAGTTTTTACCTTTCGGAACATTTAAATCTAAAGGAGATTATAGTCAATCTGATTTAAAACGTGAAGCAAAACCAAAATTAATGCTCGGTTTTACATATAATTATAACCAAGGTGCTGTTAGAGAAAGAGGGTTTGCTGGTGATTATATGATTAGAACAGATGGTTCTATTTACGAAACAGACCAAACTACTATTTTTGCAGATGCCATGTTTAAATACAATGGGTTTTCATTTATGGGTGAATATGCAAAACGAACGGCCGATGACGAAATAGCAACTGAACTAGATGGGTTAACACCTACTGGAGACCTTGTATTGACTGGTAATGCATTAAACTTGCAGGCTGGTTATTTATTTAAGAGTAACTACGAAATAGCTGCTCGTTTTACAACATTAGAATATGAAAATGTTACTGGTGCCTTACCAACAGAACAATATACGCTTGGTGTTAACAAATATGTTGTTGGTCATAAATTAAAGGTACAGTCTGATATAAGCTATACGACCTTAGATGGAAATGATGATAATATAACTTTTAGACTAGGATTTGACATCCACTTTTAAGCGATAAATAATAACAATTACATAACATACTAATCATTAATAGTTATGATATTAGCAACCTTATTACAACAAAACCTTATGGATAATATTTATTTGTACATGATTATCGCCTTAGCCATTTTAGCTGTTGCTGATTTGGTGGTTGGTGTTAGTAACGACGCCGTAAACTTTTTAAATTCTGCCATTGGTTCAAAAGCCATTTCTTTTAAAACTATTATGATAGTTGCAAGTCTTGGTGTAGCTGTTGGTGCAGTTTTTTCAAGTGGCATGATGGAAGTTGCTCGTAAAGGTATTTTTAACCCTGGCGAGTTTATGTTTAATGAAATTATGATAATTTTTATGGCTGTAATGATTACGGACATATTGTTACTCGATTTTTTTAACTCTGTAGGTATGCCTACTTCCACCACCGTTTCAATAGTATTTGAATTGCTAGGTGCTGCCGTTGCTATGGCCTTGATTAAAATAGGTCATGATGGTGGTGATTTTAGTGATGTAATAAATTACATTAATACATCAAAAGCTTCTCAGATTATATTTGGGATACTCCTCTCTGTTGTCGTCGCATTCTCCATTGGGGCATTAGTTCAATGGGTTTCTAGAATCCTATTATCCTATAATTTTGAAAAGAAGGCACATTGGGTTGGGGCTTTATTTGGCGGATTCGCTTTAACGGCAATAACGTATTTCATTTTCATGAAAGGTTTAAAAGGGACGTCGTATGCTAAAGAATCTTTTGATATTCTTGGAGGAGGAACGATGAAAGACTTTTTAGAAGAGCAAGTTTTATCTATAGTATTGGTTAGTTCTGTTTTCTGGTCACTATTATCATATGCACTAATTGCTTTTGTAAAAACAAATATTTATAAACTTATTATTATTGTAGGAACCTTTGCTTTAGCGTTAGCTTTTGCAGGTAACGATTTAGTGAACTTTATTGGAGTTCCTGTTGCAGCATACAATGCCTTTCAAGAATGGTCTGCTTCTGGAGTAGCTGCTTCTGCATTTCCAATGGATGTATTAGCTGAAAAAGTACCAACAAACAACTGGCTATTATTTGGAGCCGGAATGATTATGGTACTAACATTATGGTTTTCGTCAAAAGCAAAAGGAGTTGTAAAAACATCTTTAGACTTATCTAGTCAAGGAGAAACAAAAGAACGTTTTCAACCTAACTTTTTATCTCGTGGTTTTGTAAGATCTGCCATGTTAATGTCACAAATGTCTGCGTACATGTTACCAGATTCATGGCAAGCAAAAATTGAGAAACAATTCGAAACACCTGTTATAGCTCTTTCTAAAGATAAAACACACGAATTACCCGCTTTCGATATGGTAAGAGCTGCTGTTAATTTAATGGTTGCTGCAGTATTAATATCTATTGCTACATCCTATAAACTACCACTATCTACAACCTATGTAACTTTTATGGTTGCCATGGGTACTTCTTTAGCAGATAGAGCTTGGGGAGCAGAAAGTGCTGTATACAGAGTAGCTGGTGTATTAAATGTTATAGGTGGTTGGTTTTTTACAGCATTTAGTGCTTTTACCGCTGCAGCTCTAGTAGCCTATTTATTGAACTTGAATATTAATGTCATGTTCCCTATTTTATTATTTGCTGCTTTCGGATTATTAATTAGAAGTTCAATTGCACATAATAAAAAATCAAAACTAGTAAAATCAGAAGATAGTTTGCAAATTGCGGAAAGCAGTTCTGTTCAAGGTGTTATTCATGAAAGCGCCGGTAACATTGCCAATGTTGTAAAGCGTGGTAACAAGATATATTCAAATGCCATTAATGGTTTAGCAAAACAAGATTTATCTTTACTTAAAAAGAATCAAAAACAAATAGATAAATTATCATTAGAAGTAGATAGCTTAAGAGATAATATCTTCTATTTTATTAAAAATTTAGATGAATCAAGTATAGGTGCTAGTAATTTCTACATTAATATTTTAGGTTACTTACAGGATATGACACAATCTTTAGAATATATCTCTAAAGTGAGTCATAAACATGTAAACAATAACCATAAAAAACTAAAATTTAGTCAGATTAAAGAATTAAAAGAAGTTGATCAACGTTTTGAAAGACTTTTCAATAACACAAAAAAGGCGTTTGATTCTCGTTCCTTTGAAGAAATCGGAGCTATTTTAAGTAGAAAAAAAGAAATAGTTTCTTTAGTTTCAGATAAAATCCAAAAGCAAGTGGAGCGCACAAGGACAGAAGAATCTAGTCCAAAAAATACGACCTTATACTTTAGTGTGTTGATAGAAACAAAAGACTTGCTATCAGCTACGATGAATCTTTTAGAGGAGTATTATACTGCTCATGATGCATCAGTTAAACCTGCAACAATCGATATTGATGTTGTTTTGGATAAGGAAATTAGAGGAGAAAAAGCTGAAGAATAAGAACTACAAAATCAAATTAAACACCACTGAATAAAGGTTTTATTCAGTGGTGTTTTCATTTTCAGAAGACTCTTCCAATAAGGTATCTTTTTTACTATATAATAATTCAGCAACATCAATTAACTTTTTAATCATATCATTTACATTGGTATAATCATTAAACAAGGATGAAGCCATTTCTGCTGTAATTAAATTTTTTCTTATTAACTTGTCTATCGATTTGTTGCTTTTTCTAATATTAACTTTTGCTTCTTGCTTTAATTCTTCTAGCTGTAACTCATATTTATTTGCGTTATTTTCAGTTCTAAATAAATATATAACTCGTAATACCTTGGTTAGTTTTTTCCTATAACCGTCGTATTCCTTTTGCAAGTATTTATTTTCTAGATTTAAAACCCTAGTAATGTTTTTATTTAACTCTCTAACATCTTTAATAATTTCTACCATTTTTCTATTGGCTATTTTTATATCTGTAATAGCTACTACTTGCCTATTATTTAAACTTAAAGTACTTTGAGCTGTAGAAGCATATTTTATAATTTCGCCATAAATAATTTTAACTTTACTATAATATAAATCATCAACATTTGTTTTTAAATCAATGTTAGATTTTCTGATAACCGTTTTTAGCTTTTCTTCAGATTTTATGTCCTCTCTATGAATGTTTAATGCATGCGCTACAATTTCAAAAACACTTTTCTCATATAAATATTTAGATTCATTTATTAAGGCTGAAATAACAGCTCCAGGAAATTTTAACACAGCTGGATTAAGGTATTTCGGTTCACTAATTTCTTTATGGTCTTTATCTTTAATTAACCTCAATAATAAGCGTTCTAAGATTTTAATAAAGGGTATCATAACAATCACACCGATAACATTAAATATGGTATGAAATAAAGCCAGTTTTAAGGTGTAATTTGTATTCGAAATTTCAAATACATATGATAAATTATCAACTAATCTCGCTAAAGGAAATATTAGTGAAATAGCAATAATACCTGTTGTCATATTAAAAATTAAATGAGCCCCTGCCAACCTTTTACCTGCAACATTTGAACTTAACGAACCTAGGACAGCAGTAATTGTAGTACCAATATTTGCACCAACAGCTAGAGCTAATGCATTTTCATATTCTATCTGTCCAACTGATAATGCTGTTAATATTAACGCTAAGGTTGCACTACTTGATTGAAGAATTGTTGTTATTATAATACCTAATCCAGCATATATAAACACTCCTAAAAACCCTGAAACGGCATATTGAGATAAATCAACATACTCTTTAAAAACATCAAACCCATCTTTCATATAATGAATCCCTAGAAAGAAAAAGCCTAAACCAGCCAAAATATTTCCAATACCTTTTAAAGCTGTTTTCTTTTGAAAGGAAAAAATAACTCCGAAAACCAGCATAGGCATTGCTAAAGCAGACACCTTAACTTTAAGACCAAATCCTGCCACTAACCAAGCCGTAGCTGTAGTACCAATATTAGATCCGAAAATTAATCCTATACCACCTGCTAATGTGATTAATTCTGCACTGATAAATGAAATTGTGATAACAGAAACTAAGGAACTCGATTGAATTAATGCGGTAACAAAAGCACCAGTTGTGATACTTTTATAAAGTTTATTTGTAGCTTTTTTTAATATATTTTGTAATGGCCCTTTAGTAAAAACCTTAAAACCCTCTTCTAGCATAATCATTCCAAAAAGTAGTATTGCAATACCCGCCGAAATTGTTTTAAAGTTTGGATTTAAATAAAGTAATACACCCAGAACAATTAAAACACCAAAGAAAAGAGACCTTCTAATCATATACAAATTAGTATAAATAGTTTATTAAGATAGAAAAACTCTACAAATTTAAAAATTAAATATTTTAAACTGAGAACCTATTCAACAAAAAAAGCACCTCAATTGAGGTGCTTTTTTAAAAATTTGGGGTCCCCCCTTTCGGGAGGACGACCCAATAATTATGTTATGATTTGCACATTAAATTCTATTACCCTTCACAACTGGCACATTCTTTCTTTTGCTTAAACTTCTGTGCAGCATTCATACTGTGCTGGTAATACAATGATTTAACACCTAGTTTCCAAGCGGTAACATAAAGTTTATTAATGTCTTTAACTGGCATATCTGGATGTACCATAATATTTAAAGACTGTGCTTGATCTATATGATTCTGCCTATTTGCTGCTTGATAAATAATAGTCATTTGATCAATTTCAGAATAGGTTTTAAACACATCTTTTTCATGATCAGTAAGACCTTCTATATGTTGAACAGAACCGTCGTAATCACGAATACTTCTCCAAACTTCAGGTGTATTTAATCCTTTCTCTTCTAAAAGTTCTAATAAATAAGGATTCTTAATAGTTGTTTTTATTTTCGCGATATCCTTAACATAACTATTAGACCAAATTGGCTCAATACCCTGAGATACTTGTCCTAATATAAAAGCAGACGATGTTGTTGGTGCTACTGCATTTAATGTTGTGTTGCGTCTTCCGTATCCTTTTAATACTTCTGGTTCACCAAATAATTTTGCTAATTCTACTGATGCCTTATTTGATTTTTCTTGAATCGTTTTAAATATTTCACTATTTAAATCAAAGGCTTCCTGACTATCAAAACCTAACATTTTAGATTGTAATAATGAGTGCCACCCTAAAGCCCCTAGTCCTAAAGCTCTATTTTCTTTTGCGAACGTATAAGCCTTTTCCATAAACATAAATGTCTGTCTATCATCACGATCTGCAGAATCTCTGTATACCTCTAATTTGGTAATAAACTCTTCTAGAACAGCATCTAAAAAGTACACCATGGTTTCAACTGCATCAGTATCTTTCCATTTATCGTAATGTAATAAGTTTATTGAAGACAGAACGCATACAAAAGACCATTTCTCGTTTGTAGGCAACATGATTTCAGAACATAAATTACTTGCGTATATTTCATGGTTTTTATCTCTATATACATCTGGAGACGTATTGTTGGCATTATCTTTAAAAAAGATATATGGATACCCTATTTCGCCTCTGCGTTGTAAAACTTTTGCCCAAATAGCTCTTTTATCGGCATCACCAGCAATCATTTCTTCCATCCACTCATTTCCAACCGTAACACCATGAGTTAACTCTTGGATTGGATTTCCTTCTGTCCCTATTTCTAGAAACTCATTAATATCTTTATGGTCAATTGGTAAGTATGGAGAAAAACGACCTCTTCTCACAGAACCCTGACTTACAACATCTACCATTTTTTCAAAGAGTTGCATAATATGAACAGCACCAGAAGATTTTCCGTTGTTTTTTACTGGAGCACCTCTATGACGCAATTTACCAAAGTAACCAGAAGTACCACCTCCTAATTTAGACATCATTCCTACTTCCGATTGTGTGTAAAGGATATCTCCCATATCATCAGAGATATGCGACCCAAAACAACTAATTGGTAAGCCACGTTTTTTGCCAAAATTAGACCATACTGGAGACGCTAATGAATAATAGCCTTCTGCCATATAACCATAAAATTTATCTGCAAAACCATCGATTTTTAAAATAGACTCTGCGTTTTCTGCAATTTCTCTAATTCTTTCTTCAGGATTAGTGCCTTCTGTAAGATAACCAGATGCTAAAAATTGACGACTGTGTTCTGTTAACCATTTTATTTCTGGTTTTGTAGTTGTCTTAGCTTCTTTTATAGCATCTTTTCTGGCTTTTAATAATTCATCGTGGCTAGAAGTTTGTGTTGTTTCTAAATTTACGTTTTGGTCAGTCTTCAAGTTTGTGTTTTCGTTCATGTTTTAAAATAGGTCGTCGCTAGTTATACTTTTTGTTCTTTTGCTATAATTCACAGAACGCTTCACGAAGAAATCTCCATGTTTTGTCCCTATTATTTCATCGTCAAACCATTCGGTTTTAGCTAATAATGTTTCGTTTACATCGAATACTTTTTCAATACCAATGCTTTCTAACGAATTATTGAATCTATTTTTTATAAACTCATTAATAACATCTTTTGGTAAAAATTCTAATTCGCCAGCTTCAAAAATCCAATCCACAAGTTTACTTTCAGATATAAATGCTTCCTTACATAATTCTCTTACAATGGCACTGTGTTCTTCACCAAACCACGTTGGGTTTTCATCTTTTATAATTCTAATAATATCAATTCCAAAATCACCATGAATTTGCTCTTCTTTCGAAGTTGCTTCAACAACATTAGAAACACCTTTAAGCATATTTTTGTGCTTATTGAAAGCCATAATTATTAAAAATTGCGAGAATAAAGACACGTGTTCTATAAAAAGAGAAAACAATAAAATAGATTCTGCATACTCTTGGTTATCCTCACTTTTTGCGTTTTTTAAAGCGGTTTCTAAATAATGAACACGTCTCATTATTACTGGCTTCTTCTTTAGGTGCTTAAACTCATTATTAAGACCTAAAATTTCTAATAAATGTGAATAGGCATCGTGATGGCGCACTTCACTTTCTGCGAACGTTGCTCCAACCGATCCTATTTCCGGTTTTGGCATTTTATTATATATCTCGCCCCAAAATGATTTTACTGCAACTTCAATTTGCGAAATGGCAAGCATTGTATTTTTAATAGCATTTTGCTCTACAATAGTCAGTCTTGTTTTAAAATCCTGAATATCACTTGTGAAATTAAATTCAGAATGAATCCAATATGAATGTCTTATAGCATCTACATACTCATTAAGCTCAGGATACTCATAAGGTTTTAAGTTAATGCGCTTTTCAAAAATATTTGTTTTTCTACTTCTAGCTTGTTCATCTCTGTATAATATATAGGCTTTTGCTACCCTAGGAAAAGAGCTTACCATTAATGTTTCTTCTACAAGATCTTGCACTTCTTCTACGGTAGGCAAATAGTTATGGTCTTTTGCTTTTCTCTCTAATAATGCTTGTAAAACATTAACAGAGATTGTATTTGCATCTTCTTTCTTACCATTTCCAACAGAAAGCATTGCTTTCTCAATAGCATTAGAAATTTTATTTAAAACAAAAGGGCTTGTTTCATAATCTCTTTTTATTATTTGGGTAATCTCCATAAAAAAAATTTAATTTAAAAGGATTAATTAGTCAATAGAATATTAATGGATTTTCGAAATTTATACAGCAATTTAAATACTAACCTCTCGCTTTGATACCCCTTTCCAAACATTATTCTGTTTCATAGAAAAAATAATAAAATGATTTTTATTTTCTTGAAGGGCGGGTTCAATTGCTTGATACATAGGGATTTGATGGATTTAAAAAAAATTAACTAAAATTTACTTCAATTTCAGCAACACAAAGATTGTAAAATGATTGATACATTATAAAAAAAATTTGAAACGTTTTCAACAAGTTTTTAACAAACAAAGAAAAGACATGAAACTCAGAAGTTTACAAAAAAAAACACTTAAATGTATGATTATCAGTGATTTAATAAAATAAAAAATTCAAATTGTTTACAAAAAAAAATCAAGTTATTAAAGCATAAACCCTTTGTTTACAAGGCTTTTTGCTAGGTTTTTTACTAGGTTTTTTAATAATTTATGAGGTGTTAAAAAGTTTCTGCGACCTTTTCTAATTCAGTGTACCAATCTTCACCAAATTTTCTTATTAACGCTTCTTTTACAAATTTGTAGATAGGAATTTGTAATTCTTTACCTAATGCACAAGCATCATCACAAATTTCCCATTTGTGATAGTTTACTGACGAAAACTCACTGTAATCTTGAACACGTATTGGATATAGATGGCAGGAAACAGGTTTTTTCCAAGAAATTTCTCCTTGATTATAAGCTTCTTCAATGCCGCAGAGTGCTACTTTTTTTTCATCAAAAATAACATAAGCACAATCAGCACCGTTAATTAATGGTGTTTCTAATTCGCCATCTTCTGTAGTAATATATGACCCTTGAGATTCTATAACGTCAATACCTTCTTTTCGTAAAAAAGGTTTCACTTTTGGATAAATATCTTTTAGTATTTCTACTTCATCAGCTTCAAGAGGAGCACCTGCATCACCATCAACACAACACGCACCTTTGCATGCTGATAGGTTACACATAAAATCTTTTTTTATAATGTCCTCAGAGACAATAGTTTTTCCTAATTGAAACATAAAATTATTTATCTTGTAGCGAGCAAAAATAGTTAATATGGAATTGAATTTAATTAATATAATAATCTACTTTTGCCGAAAATTTAGAATTTTATAAAAACCGAGATCATGCAGTTTAATTTTAAAGAGATATTCACAGCATTTATGATATTGTTTGCGGTGATTGATATTGTTGGGAACATCCCTATTGTAATTGATTTAAGAAAAAAAGCGGGACATATTCAAAGTGAAAAAGCGTCAATTATTGCTGGGATAATTTTAATTGTATTTCTTTTTTTAGGTAAAAGTATTTTGAACTTAATTGGTATTGATGTCAACTCATTTGCTGTTGCTGGTGCTTTTATTTTATTTTTTATTGCTTTAGAAATGATTTTAGGCATTACGCTTTACAAACAAGAAGAGCATGACTCCATGACTACTGCTGTTTTTCCGTTGGCGTTTCCATTGATTGCTGGCCCTGGCAGTTTAACTACGTTACTTTCGCTAAGAGCTGAATTTAGAATTGAAAATATCATTATCGCCGTTATAATGAATGTTATTATTATTTATATAGTGCTTAAAACTTCGGCTAAAATTGAACGCATTATTGGACAAAATGGTATTAATATCGTTAGAAAAGTATTCGGAGTTGTTTTATTGGCGATCGCGGTAAAATTATTTGCGCACAACATAAAAGCGTTGTTTGAAGTTGTTTAAATCCCAAAATGATCATTTGGCAAACTAATTAAACCAGTAAATAGTGTCTATTCGTAAACAAGCACTATTTTAAAATTTTAAATAAATGAAAATTTTTACCATATTACTTAGTGTGATTGCCTTAGGTTTAATCATCTATAATTTTACTAAAGTTAATTTTGATGGGCCTTTTGAAGGTGATAGTATTATTGCTGTTATCACTATTGTTGCATCACTTTGTGTTATCATAATGATGGCTATTTTAAGAACCTCAAAACGTATAGAGCAGAAAATAAAAGAACGCAAATAGTATGTATGATGCTTTAATAGTTGGCGGCGGTGCAGCAGGCATGTCTTGTGCATTGGTTTTAGGCTCTGCCAAACCAAAAGCCTTTGCTGCAAAAAAAACCATTGGCATTATTACGCATCAAAAAACGTCACATTTACAAACCGCTCTATTTAATAATGTTTTAGGTTTAGCGCCCGGAACAACAGGAGCATCAATATTAGAAAGTGGAAAAAAACAACTTTCAACTTTGTATCCGCATGTTGAGCAAATTGAAAATGAAAAAGTTTGTGAACTATCTAAATTGAGTGACGGGTTTAAAATCACAACTAACAAAAACACCTATACGTCTAAAATCGTTGTTATAGCAGTTGGTTACACCAATTTAATGACCATTAAAGGTTTAGACCAATATATTGAACCTCACCCAAGAGCCGCTATTGAAAAAGACCGTATACGGTTAAAAAACATCGATCATTTAATTGAAGACAACTTATATGTTGCTGGCACTTTAGCTGGGTGGCGTAGCCAATTTGCCATCGCTTCTGGAAGTGGTGCGCATGTGGCGACTGATATTTTAACGCTTTGGAATGGTGGCAAGGATGCTAAGGTGCATGATAAGGATAAAAGTATTTAGCTAAGTCAATGTATTCCAAAATTCATCGATAATAATCCAATCATCAATTGTTTTTTTGAGTAAAATTACACCACTACCACCTAATTCATATATCTTATTTCCATAAGAATACATAATTATAGCATAGTTTTCTTTTTCACAAAAAATAGGTATTGAGAAATTATAAACAATTACTTCTCTGGATATTGAGTTTGTATTAGATTTATCTGTTCCTCTATTAACATTTAAAGGTTTATTTAATTGGTTTTTTAGTTTATTTACTTCAGTTTCATTAAAAACAACATTTAAAATAGAATCTTCTAGCGTATTTCTTAAATCCCCAAACTCTGGGTATTGTCCATTTTCGAAATTAATATTTTCCTCTAATAACTTTAACAAATTAGAATTTAACAATCCTATTTGTGAGTAGTTATACTTTTTTATTTTTTTTGATTTAATTACTTTTTCAATGAGTAATTTATCATTTAACGTTAAATCATTATTTCTCTTAAATGTTGTTTTACAACTTAAAAATAGTAATATAAATATTGATAAAAATATTATTCGCATGGCTCTCCTTTAAGGGTTTATACTTCCTTGATTACTGTTTGTCACTTCAGCCGCTATAGTCTTTAATATTCTTGTTCTATCCCAGAAGCTTCTTGAAGCGGTGCGTATGCAGCTACTGATACTTTAGCACTTTGTAATGGTGGCAAGTATACTTAAGTTCACGATAAAATTTTGGAGTAACTATTCCCCATCACTCAACTTAATAACCTCATCAATCATAATATCCCGTTGATTATATATCTCTTCAAAAGCGCCAGCTCCAAAAAGTTGATCGGCAAGTGTGGCTTTAATGTATTGTTTTACTTCTTCGTGGTAGGCTACAAAAGTAACTTTAGATTCTGTTCTTAGATTTAAGTAATCTTGAAAAGCAAATACGAGATCACTGCCTACTTCAAAAGAATCTATAAAATCTTGTCTTGAATCGTTATCATAAAGGTGTCTGTCTTTTTCTAATTCTTCAAACACAAAATTTCCAAAAAACCCACGTCGTAGTAAAAAAGAAAGGGTTTCGTTTTGCATGCTATTATCTATAGGCACAAAAACATCGGGAATAATACCACCACCACCATAAACCACTTTTCCTTCCGGGGTTGTGAATTTTAAAGAATCATCTACTTTAATTTTTTCAGGATCAAGAAGCTCACCACTATCCAACCTATCAAAATACTCGTCGTAATAATCTCTATTCCCATTGGTATATGGACGCTGAATTGAGCGACCCGTTGGTGTGTAATAACGAGACACTGTTAAACGCACTGCACTACCATCGCCTAAATCCATTTCGCGCTGTACAAGCCCTTTTCCGTAGGAGCGTCGGCCTACAATAGTCCCTATATCATTGTCTTGTAATGCGCCTGCTACAATTTCACTTGCCGAAGCAGAGTTTTCATCAATTAGCACATAAACTTTGCCATCTTCAAAATCGCCTTTACTTGTCGCATAACTTTTCTCGATATCACCTCTCTTGTTTTTTGTAAACAAAATAAGTTTATCATCTTCAAGAAATTCATCTACTATTTGTTCTGCAACACCTAAAAAACCACCCGGATTATCGCGTAAATCCAAAGCTATTTCAGTGGCACCTAAAATCTCCAATTTTTCAATGCCAGATTTAAATTCTTTATATGTAGATTCGGCAAAACGGTTCACTTTTATATATCCTAATTTTTCAGTCAGCATATAAGCCGCATCCACACTTTTAATAGGAATTTTTCCGCGTTTTACTGTAAAGTTTAAAAGTTTTGGTTCACCTCTTCGATATACTTTAAGCTTCACTTTAGAATTTATCGCGCCTTTTAGTTTTTTAATAATCTCACCATCTTTTAGGTGAGTACCAAATAACGAATCGCTATTAGCCATAATAATTCTATCACCACCTTTAATCCCAGCTTTGGCACTTGGTCCGTTTTCAATAGCACGAATAACAGCAATGGTATCTTTATAGGTATAAAAACTCACACCAATACCTACAAAATCACCTTTCATTTCTTCAGTAACACGCGCCATATCTGCTTTAGGAATGTACACCGAATGCGGATCTAGATTATCCAAAATACCGTTTACAGTAACATCAACAATACTATCGGTGTTCACATCATCAACATAGTCGTATTCTATAAAATCTATGAGTCTGTTAAGTTTATCTTTTTTGCTATTGGTAGAAAATAACCGGTCTGACGAGTCTGTAAAATCTAACTTCCCACCAATAAAAATACCCGCTGCTATGGCAACGCCCAATACTAATGGCCAATATTTTTTTTGATTCGACATTATGCTTTTAAATCTTTAACTTGTTCAAGTTCTATTCCTGCTCTTTCTAAAAATTTTAATCCAGAATTATCCTTATAAGCTATGTTATAAACCACCTTAACCACACCTGCTTGGTGTATTAATTTACTGCATTCTTTACAAGGCGACATGGTTATGTATAGCGTTGCACCTTTACACGATTGTGTTGATGCTGCTACTTTTAAAATGGCATTAGCCTCGGCATGTAACACATACCACTTGGTATAACCTTCATCATCTTCACAAAAATTTTCGAAACCAGATGGGGTACCATTGTATCCATCAGAAATTATCATTCTATCCTTCACGATAATGGCACCAACTTGCCTGCGTTCGCAGTAAGACAGTTTTCCCCACTCCTGCGCAATTCTTAAATATGCTTTATCGTACTTAAGCTGTTTATTTTCTGGCATTAATTTTTTTATTTATTTGGGCGTTACCCTCATTTAAAGCTTCAATTAAATCTTTAAACTTTACAACAATTCGGGTCAGGCTTTCCGTTTCAATCTTTTGCTAAAAAGCAAAAGGATTTCCTCTACAATCCTTAACGCTAGTCCATATAACGAATATAGTTAGTTAGTATTTTAATTACAACGCAAGTTCGTTAAAGTTTTACGAAAATTTGTTGTAGAAACGGTTTTGCGTTAGGTATAGCAGTGGAAGGCCCACAGCGAGCTCCGATAATTATCGGACAAAGCGAGAACTTGCAACGCATAGCCCGACCCTTGGATAACGCCCTAATAAAATTTTAAGCTAAGAAGTCGCTATTTAAAATCATAGGAATAACTAAACCAACTACTATGGCCGAAATTACCATAATCCAATCGCGTTTAGTTAACCTGAAGATAGTTTGTACGATATAGCCTAAAAATAGCACCACAAATACAATGATAACTTGTGCTAATTCAATTCCTAAAGCAAACTCTAGTAATATCACCAGTTTATTATCGGTATCGCCCAATAGCATTTTAAATTCGCGTGCAAAACCTAAACCGTGCACCAATCCAAAAAACAGTGTAGATAAAAATAACACACCCACCTTTTCGCGTTGTGCACCTTTACCAGATGTAAACACATTAAAAAGGGCAACAACTAAAATGGTAATAGGTATAAGAAATTCAACCATTGTAACATTTACAGTTACTACACTGTAAGCTGCCAAAACCAAAGATAAAGTATGCCCTAAAGTAAACATAGAAACTAGTAGAAATACACGTTTCCAATCTTTAAAAACATAAGGAATCGATAAGACAATAAGAAATAAAACATGGTCGTAGGCATTAATATCAAGTACATGATTGATACCATACTCAACATTAAACCAAAAATTTTCAAGCATACTAATTAAGATTTAGGGTTAATACCAATTTAGCTTTAAATTATTACTTATTGGGACGCTTTTGAAATAGTATTATATTTTTTACCTAGCTGAAAAAGCATTTCTTCAGTAATATCTTCTAATGAAAACGCATGTTTCCATTTCCAGTCTTCTCTCGCGTAAGAATCATTAATACTCTTAGGCCAAGTACTCGCAATATCTTGTCTGTAATCTGGTGCATAAGTAATTTTAAACTCGGGGATATGCTTTTTTATAGATGCCGCTACTTCTTGAGGCGTAAAACTTATAGCCGCTAAATTATAAGACGACCTGATTTTTACGTTTTTAGATTTAGCCGTCATAATATCTACGGTAGCTTTTATGGCATCGTCCATAAACATCATTGGCAGTTCTGTGTCTTCTTTTAAAAAACATTTATAAGATTTAGCCTTGATAGCTTCATGATATATTTCAACTGCATAATCCGTGGTGCCTCCACCCGGTGGTGTTTTCCAACTTATAATGCCTGGATAACGAATACTTCTTACATCTATATTATACTTTTTATGATAATACTCACACCAACGCTCACCCACTTGTTTGGTAATACCATAAACGGTTGAAGGTTCCATGATAGTGTATTGTGGGGTATATTCTGTTGGTGTTGTAGACCCATAAACCGCAATACTCGATGGCCAAAACACTCTTTTTATAAATTTATCTCGCGCTAAATTCAATACATTAAATAAAGATGTCATGTTTAAATCCCAAGCTTTCATTGGGTACTTTTCGCCCGTAGCACTTAACATGGCAGCCATTAAATAAACGGTATCTATTTGATGCTTTTCAACACAGGTTTTTATACTAGCATAGTCTTGAGCATCCGCAATCTCAAAAATACCGGTATTAACAATATCTAAATTGTTATAACTAATATCGCTAGCAACTACATTCTCATCGCCATATAAACTTCGAAGCTTATATGTTAATTCTGAACCAATTTGCCCGCAAGCGCCAATGATTAATATTTTAGAGCTCATTAATTTACTTTGTTTTAAGAATAGTTCAAAAATAATAAGATTTTATTGATAAAAATGTATTTTTAAAATGAAATATTCTCGATTTGATTTTTCTTTAGTCAATTAAAAAATAAAGGATTACCATATATTTGTAGTGTATCATTTCAAATGAAGCACAATGCGCATTAAAACCCTAGTAATTTTAAGTTTTCTAGTTTTATTTTCAGCTTGTAAAAAAAGTCAAGAAGGTTCAACAGTAGATCAGATTGAACAAAATAAAAGTCAAGAAATAACGGAGCAAGACGTTGCTAAACTAAAATATATTGAATATGCTTTAGATTCAAAAACTAAAGATATTATTCAAGACTGGGTTGAATATTCGCAAATTAAAGAGATAGTAGGCGATATTAAAAAAGGCGATTTAACTTTTTTTAATGATAACGAAGAAGCCATAAAGTTACTTTTAAAAGACCTGAAACAGAATACCCCCGAAGCCCTTAATTCATCTTCAATAGTTGCTAGAATGCTAGTTTTAGAAACCAAACTCCTTATCCTTGAAAGTTTAGCAAACTTATCTACAACTACTAAAGAAGAACTTCTGGAGACTATAAAGGAGTTTTTTGTGTCTTTTTACACTCTAAGTTTTCAAATGAACAAAAAAGTAGAATTTGACAATCGGTCTATTGAAAAACCATAATATATTAATTGTACAAAAAATAAAAAAAGCGGTTCTAAATAACAATAGAACCGCTTTTTTATTTAATATGTCCCGTCCTAAAATAGCAACACAGAATATTTAGGACTTGCCAATATATTTACCTAATTAATTTTTAGGTTGAGCTGCTTGCAGTAACGCTTGCTTTTGCCTTAATAATTCGTTTTTAGTAATGTTAATCAAACTAAAATTAGGCGCTTCTTTTAAAGCTGCATCTAAAATATCAACAGCAGCATCAATATTAACCTTTTTGTCCTTACTATAATTAGATATAGCATTTAAATACATAAAGCCAGATTTTAAAGGCACCTCATAAGGTGTTTGAGTTTCGTAATAAGCCTTTTTCATATCTGGTTTAGAGTTTGTTAAACCAAAAGCAATATACTTATCTGCTTCTGCTAATTTCTGAGTTTGCATATAAAGTTCTGCTAACTCATAAGCTACTAATGGATTTTGCCCTCTTTTAAACATTTCTTCAAAATGCCCTATAGCTAATTCTGGTTGTTTAACAGCTTTTAAAGACACCGCTTTAATCTCTACTGCAATATCAGAATCTGCAGTGTTCTGCTTTATACCAATGGTATTTAACGCTTGCATATATTGATTTTCACTCATATACATATAGGCTAAAGTATCTTTTCTTGCCTGCGATGGCGACAATACATTTAAATGTGTCATGGCGTTAATAATACCTTGTGTATCACCTTGAGCTTTCATTTGCAAGTAATAAGCCTCGTAATGTTTTAATAATTCTGAGTTAGTTTGTGCACCCACCATAACACTAACCGTCAATAAAACCAATCCAAATATTTTTTTCATTTTAATCTAATTTAATTTAAGTGGCTAAAACTATAAAAAAATAACATTTTAAACTCTTAAAAGAATGCTAATTATTTATAACAGCTATTAAGTAAATTAGCTTTTATCCGGTTTTAAAAAAATAAAACACTTTGCTTTTTGCCCTTGGATACAATGATTTTTAGGAATTCTGAAAAAAAATGAATATATTTAAGTTAACTAAAAACTAAATAGTATTATGGGAATAAAGAGTTTTCAAGGAGCAAGAAGGCAGCAGTCAGTAACTTCTGATACGACCTCGCTAACAGTGAGTGATTACATGACCACTGATTTGATAACATTTACTCCCGACCAATCTATTGAAGTTGTCATGCAATCTTTGATTAAACACAGAATCTCTGGTGGACCAGTTGTAAATGAAAAAAATGAGCTTATCGGAATTATTTCTGAAGGTGACTGTATAAAACAAATAAGCGAAAGTAGATATTACAACATGCCAATGCAAGATCAAACTATTGAGAAGCACATGGCGAGTAATGTTGAAACCATTGATGGTAATATGAATATTTTTGATGCCGCTACGAAGTTTCTAGAGGCGAAACGCCGAAGATTCCCTATTGTTGAAAATGGTAAATTGGTAGGACAAATAAGCCAAAAAGATGTGCTTAAAGCAGCTATGCAATTAAAAGGACAAAATTGGAAGTAGATTAAAGTTTATTTTCTACCCGTAACAAAGCTTTTGGTTCATCTGTAACCAGAAGCTTTTCTTTTTTTGTGCCTGTTAGGGTTAGTATTTTGGAGTAAGGGTAACCCTCAATAGGTTCATTTAGTATTTTCCATTGTGCTACTCCTTTAACAGTAATAGGTTCATTTAATTCAATAACCCCTTCAGAATATCTCACAGTTTTATTTATCCCTAAAAACGCTGTACTCTTTTTGTTATGAAGTTTTAAATAACGTTTTAATTTTTCTGTAGCGTCATTTCTAAATCCTGATTTCTCTTTATAATCTTTCACTTAAAAAAAAAAGATTCATGCTTTTTTGAAGCAAAGACATTTTTACAATAGCCATTTCAGAATTACTTTCAATAAAAAAGTCCTGATGCTTTTCATCATTAATAATTCGACTCCAAATTTTATCTCCTTTTACCTCAACGATTACGTGATAATAGACACATTTTCGACCACTGAGAAGCGCCTCCAAAGGTTGGCTTACGTGTTTTGCTCTTCCAATAATTTTGGCATACTCATTTTCTTGAATTCTATTAATTGGCTTTTTTCTGCTTTTTTTAAACTCACGAAGCATTGTTTTTTTATTGCCGTAGTAATAAGCTATACCACAATTGTGGCTACCGCCGAAATTATTAAAAATGGAATAGCAAACTTTGAGTTTTCTTTAAAAAACAATAGAATGTCTTCCATATTAGCTTTCTCTTTTTACTAGTGCATAATAATCACCATCCAATGGTAAGTACCCTTGATCGTAAACAAAATAATAAATGGTTCCCACTTTGGTTGTGTAAATACTTGTAAAGTAATTAAAATCAAAACCAGCCTCTATAAGTTTTGCTCTTGACGTTCTTATTTTTTTGTCGGGATTTAATGTTTCTAAAATTCTATAGTTTTTACGAAGTCTATTGTTTGTGTTCCGTATTAAGTTTTTACTATCCTTATTCACTTTATTGTTATAGGCGTTGCGACATGCATCACTACAGAATTTTTTATCGACCCTACCAACAATTTTGTCGCCACATTCAGGACATGTTTTTTTCATAATTTACTTTTTTAAGTTCGTACCAACGCAATTTCATTTGTTCTTGTTCACAGAAGAAATCTTCGGTATGCTCTAATCCTATTTTTAATAATACAATGTGAGATGCTTCATTTCCTAATTCTGTAATACCATTAATTAATTCTAGTTGCATTGTATTAAACGCATAGTTTAATGCTGCAATTGATGATTCAGTTGCATAGCCTTGTCCCCAATATTTTGGCATCAATCGATATCCAATATCCATAAAGTTTGTGTAACCATTCATTTCATATTCAGTATTCAAACGAAGCCCTGTCCAACCTATAAAATGACCACTTAATTTTTCTATTGCCGCCCAACGACCAATACCACGATCATTATATTGAGATAAGACGCTTTTAATATTTTCTTCGGATTGTTTAATATCAGTAAATGGTTTGTTACCAAGATATTCATGAACTAATGGATTTGAATCTAATTCAAACATAGATTCTAAATCTGTTAAACGTAGATCTCTTAAAATCAGTCGTTCTGTTTCTATATGAACAGTCATAATACAAATATATAAATATTTATTCGTTTACAAACGACTACAAACATTTACAAACGATTTTAAATAATTAATAACCGAATAAAATTTTGATACTGTTACATCTTTGCAGTGTCGAAACATAAGAACTCGATAGTATTAACTGTTTAACGATTAAAATTTAAAATTATGAACACACTTAGAAACAAAGTACAGTTGATTGGTAACTTAGGAAACGATCCAGAAATCATCAATCTAGAATCAGGAAAAACACTTGCTAAATTTAACATTGCAACGAATGAAAGCTACACCAATAATAAAGGTGAAAAAATAACAGATACGCAATGGCATAATGTTGTAGCTTGGGGAAAAACAGCTGAAATTATTGAGAAATATGTCACTAAAGGCAAAGAAGTTGCTATCGAGGGTAAGTTAACTTCAAGAAGCTATGACGATAAAGATGGCAACAAACGCTATATTACCGAAGTTGTATGTGGCGAATTATTGATGCTTGGAAAATAGAACCTTTTTGGTCCAAAACATTTTAAACGAGATTCTTTGAAAGAGTCTCGTTTAATGTTTTACATTATCCATATTATAGTAACCGCCTTTATTTTCAGATCTATCTAATGATTGTCTAATGATTAGATGAGCCACATTAATCATATTTCGTAATTCACAAAGCGACGTGGTGATTTTAGATTCTCGATACAAATCTTCAACTTCCTCATAAATTAAATCTAAATGCGTAATCGCTCGTTTCAAACGCTTATTACTTCGTACAATACCAACATAATCTCGCATTAAAGCTTGTAATTGTTTTAAATTATGTTGAATTAGAACATGTTCTTTAGTGATAGTAGTTCCTTGATCATTCCAACGTGGAATGTCAACATTTTCAGATTTACACTGTATTTGAGAATGGTATTTATAAATATTATGTGCGTACACCAAAGCTTCCAATAAAGAATTTGAAGCCAACCTATTTGCCCCATGCAACCCCGTTCTTGAACATTCTCCACATGCAAATAGACTATTTATAGTGGTCATCCCCTTTTTATTTACTTCGATACCACCACATAAATAATGTGATGCAGGAACCACAGGAATCCAATCTGCTTTAATGTCAATATGATGCTCCAAACATTTCTTATATATATTTGGAAAATGGTTGATAAAAGCATCCATATCTAAATGTGTACAATCTAAATACACATGGGATTCGCCTGATTTTTTTAATTCGCTATCAATACTTTGAGATACAATATCTCTTGATGCAAGTTCAGCGCGTTCATCATAATCAGGCATGAATCGGTATCCTTTTTTATTCCTAAGATAAGCTCCAAAACCTCTAACCGCCTCCGAAATTAAAAATGAAGATTCGCCTTTAGCTTCATACAAAGCTGTTGGGTGAAATTGTACAAATTCCATATCCTTAATTCGTGCTTTCGCTCTGTAAGCCATAGCTATTCCATCACCTGTAGCAATTACAGGATTTGTTGTATGCCCATAAACACACCCAATACCTCCTGAAGCCAATAAAGTACTATTAGCTTTAATAGTACGAATTTTACCTGATTTTTGATCTAACACATAAGCACCAAAACATGTTAGATTTTTAGAATTATAATCTCTTATATGGTGATTTGTTAATAAATCAATTGCAAAATGATGTGGTAAAATAGAAATATTAGGCAATTGATGGGCTTTACTCAATAATGCTCTTTCAATTTCGTAACCAGTAATATCTTTATGATGTATAATACGATATTCTGAGTGCCCGCCTTCTTTTCCTAAGTCAAATTTACCCGTGTCATTAACATCAAAATTAGCTCCCCAAAGGAGTAATTCTTTTAAACGCTCGGGACCTTCTTTAACAACCATTTCAACTACATCCTCTTTACAAAGGCCATCTCCAGCAATTAAAGTATCTTTTATATGTTTTTTAAAGGAGTCTTCTTCTTTATTTGAAACAATGGCAACTCCTCCTTGAGCATATTTAGTATTAGATTCGTCTTCGCTTGCTTTCGTGACAATAACAATATTTTTATTGGGGAATTTTTCAGCAATTTTAACTGAAAAAGTTAACCCGGCAATGCCAGAACCTATTACTAAATAATCTGTAGTCATTTTATTTGGATAACTCTAACATGCGTTCTATTGGCAATAAAGCCCTTTTAATTATTTCTGAATCAACCTCTATTTGAGGAGACTCATTAAGCATACAATCATATAGCTTTTGAAGCGTATTCATTTTCATAAAATGACACTCACTACATGCACAAGTGTTATCCTCTTTTACCGGTGCTGGAATCAATTCAGTATTTGGAACTTCTTGCTGCATTTTATGTAAAATACCTGCTTCTGTAGCCACAATAAATTTATGGTCTTGATGTTTCTTTACATAATTTATCATTCCTGAGGTAGAACCTATGTAAGTAGCTGTATCTAAAATATGAGTTTCAGATTCTGGATGCGCTATAATTTTGTGATCAGGATATTTTCTATGAAGTTCTATAAGTTTATCCATAGAAAAAGCTTCATGTACAATGCACCTGCCATCCCAAAGTAACATATCTCTACCCGTTTCATTTATAATATACTTTCCAAGATTTTTATCTGGCGCAAAGATAATAGGCATCTCTTTTGGAATAGAATTTACAATTTTTAATGCATTTGAAGATGTACAAACAATGTCGCTTAAAGCTTTAATTTCTGCAGAACAGTTTACATAAGTAATCACTACATGATTTGGATGTGCTTGAGTAAATTTTTCAAAAGTTTCTGGCGGACAAGAATCTGCCAACGAACATCCTGCATTTAAATCTGGCAAAACTACGGTTTTATCTGGACTTAAAATTTTTGCGGTTTCTGCCATAAAATGCACACCAGCAAATACAATCATATCAGCATCCGTTTCAGCTGCTTTTTGAGATAAGCCTAGGCTATCCCCAACATAATCAGCAATATCTTGTATTTCTGGCACTTGATAATAATGCGCTAAAATAACTGCGTTCTTTTCTTTTTTAAGACGTTGTATTTCTTTTACTAAATCCATTTTAAGGGTATTCTGAATGATTAGATAACATAAGTAATTGAATTAATCCAATTCGTTAGGACACAAATATCTCACATAATTAAATTAATTATAAATTAATTACCTAGAAAAAAGCATTTGATAGAATACCTTCAATCATTTGATAAAAAATCTAAAATATCATCAAAAAATCTTCCAATTATTAACAAAACTTGAACGCATCTTTCAGTAAGGCCCTAAACCCGTATGTTTAATTTATATTTTTGAATGTCTAATAGAATTTGATTTAAAGTAACCTCACTTTTTTCTAATTCACCTAGAACAGAACTTTTCATAGTGTACTACGACACTTTTAAAGGCGTATCGATTGTAAAACCAATACCCATTACAGGAATGTGAAACGAATGTATTTTTTTCATACTTGTTATTTTACACTATTTAATTTTTGAATGGTACTAACCGGTAAAGATATCATGACCAACAAGCATAGAACATGACATATATCATACTCCAAAATTATTACAAACTTAAAAGTGGTGATGACTAATCTAGTGTAACGTTTATTAAATTATAAAGATTCGAGGTTATTCTCTGTTTTATTTAATTATTCTTAATTAGACTTGAACATACCGCAAAAATCCGTAAAACTTTAAAAAAACTATGTGCTTAGCTCTAGCTTCATTACTTTTATAAACAATTTTTTCAACAAAATAATATATGTCTGTAGCACCAAAAATAGCACGATTCAATAAGAATGTTTTATCAAAATATCAAATATACAACAGTATATTTATGACATTACCTTTCGATTCGGTAACAAAAACAGGGGTGCTACTTCCTTTATTTCATGAAACTTGTGAGAAAGGATTTAAACATGGTGAAGACCCTACTACCATTGTTGAAACTTTCTTTAAAAAATATCAAGCACGAAGAAATAAGCAAAGTCAAATAAACTTACTGTTTAGGTTTATTCAATATATAGAACGACAAGTCGTTTTGTTTGACGCCATTGAAGATGCTGCCTTTCCTGTAGTAAATAATATGGATGGTATTGGTACGCTACGAAACCTAAAAGGATCTGCCATCGCTGAGGGTAAGCTTGAAGAATTGCAAAATTATTTAGATGAGTTTAAAGTTCGTATTGTTTTAACAGCGCACCCAACTCAATTTTACCCAGGATCTGTTTTGGGTATTATTACAAATCTAACTGAAGCAATAAAAGAAAACGATCTGTCTGAAATTAACAATTTATTCGGGCAATTGGGGAAAACACCTTTTTTTAAACACCACAAACCTACCCCTTATGACGAGGCTAAAAGTTTAATGTGGTATTTAGAAAATGTTTTTTACAAAACATTTGGAGAGATTTATAATTACATTCAAACCAATATTTATGATGACGGCAAAAAACACAACGAGATAATAAACATTGGATTCTGGCCAGGGGGAGATCGTGATGGAAATCCTTTTGTAAAACCGGACACCACATTGGAAGTGGCTAAAAAACTAAAGCAATCTATCCATAAAAAATACTACGAAGATTTAAAAGATTTAAGGAAAAAACTAACTTTTAGAGGAGTTGAAGAGCGTATTGTCCATTTAGAAACCATATTCTACAACTATAGCACAAACCAAAATTCTGATAATGAAGACATTATTTCTTCAAGAGATTTTATTAAAGAATTATTAAGTATTAGGCACATTGTAGTGAATGATTATCACTCATTATATGAAAGCGAGCTTAATAATTTAATTAACCGTGTACATCTATTTGGGTATAGTTTTGCATCTTTAGATATACGTCAAGATAGTAGAATTCACCATAGTGTGTTTACAACCGTAATTAATAAATTAATTGCGTCGGGTAATTCTTCATTCCCAGATAATTATAATGATTTGTCAGAAAATGAACAAATCGAAATATTATCTAAAGCAACAGATGACATTGCGGGTATAGATGATTTTGAAGATGAAATGGTTAGAAACACACTTAAAACCATTGCCATTATAAAAGATATACAAAATAGCAACGGAGAGCGCGGTGCAAACCGATATATTATTAGTAATAATCAAACGGCTTTAAATGTCATTCAGTTATTTGCCATGTTAAAAATGGTTGCCTTTAAAAATGACCTAACGGTTGATGTTGCTCCGTTATTTGAAACTATTCCTGATTTAGAAAATGCGCCTGGGGTTATGGAGCAATTATATACTAATCCAGAATATATGGCACATTTAAGAGCACGAGGAAGCAAACAACATATCATGCTTGGTTTTTCTGACGGCACAAAAGATGGAGGGTATCTAATGGCTAACTGGGGTATTTATAAAGCAAAAGAATTGCTAACTGAAATGTCTAGAAAATATGATATTACGGCCATATTTTTTGATGGTCGTGGTGGACCACCAGCGCGTGGCGGTGGAAAAACACACCAATTTTACTCTTCATTAGGACCAACAATTGAAGACAAAGAAGTTCAACTCACTATTCAAGGGCAAACCATCAGTTCTAATTTTGGAACTCTTGACTCATCTAAATATAATTTAGAACAATTAATAAGTTCTGGAATAAAAAACAGAATAGATGGTGAAAAAAATATACTATCTGATAAAGACAGGGTAGTAATAACCAATTTAGCAGAAACGAGCTACGAAACATACAAGGATTTTAAAAATCATCCCATGTTCATACCATATTTGGAACGTATGAGTACTTTAAAATACTATGCAAAAACCAACATTGGTAGTCGTCCTTCAAAAAGAGGCACTTCAGATAAATTAATCTTCTCTGATTTAAGAGCTATTCCTTTTGTTGGCTCTTGGAGTCAGTTAAAACAAAATGTTCCTGGTTTTTACGGCGTTGGAACTGCATTAAAACAATATGAAGATAGAGGTGAATTTGATAAAGTAGAGCAGCTTTATAATAACTCCAAATTCTTTAGAACATTATTAGAAAATAGTATGATGTCTTTAACTAAATCGTTTTTCGATTTAACAAAGTATATGTCTAAAGACGAAGAATTTGGTGAATTCTGGAATATTATATATACAGAATATCTTACTACTAAAAGATTACTGCTTAAACTAACAGGCTACGAAGAATTAATGGAGAATGAACCTTCTGGAAAAGCATCAATTGAAGTTCGAGAATCTATAGTCCTGCCATTACTAACCATACAACAGTATGCTCTTAAAAAGATTCAAGAATTAGAAAAAGCAGGTGTTGCTGATGATGATGAAGAAAAGAAGATATTCGAAAAAATTGTAACGCGTTCTTTATTTGGTAATATTAACGCAAGTAGAAATTCTGCTTAGTTAAATCTAGAAACTTTATACTATAAAAAATGCTTATTCTATAATCCAGAATAAGCATTTTTTATATACTTGATTTTGAATAAATTACTAATTCAAAGTATCTCCACCTTTTTCACCTGTCCTAATTCTATAGCATTCTTCTATATCAGAAACGAAAATCTTACCATCACCAACATTTTCCGTACTTGCAGCACTTAAAATAGCCTTAATTGTCGCATCTGCAAAACTATCATTTACAACAATTGAAAGGTACCTGCGTTGAATATCATTTGTACTATATGAAACACCCCTATACACATGCCCTTCCTTTTCGTTCCCTATTCCTGTAACATCCCAATAGGAAAAAAAATTAACTCCAACTTTATGAAGAGCGTCTTTAACTAATTTATACTTCGACTTTCTTATAATAGCTTCTATTTTCTTCATGATGATGTCGTTATTAATCGTTTCTATAAAATTAAAAAATATTAGTACCACTTTAAAGTATTTACATGTTTTAATTGGTTCTATAACAAAAAAGGATGCCTTGCACAGTGCAAGACATCCTTTTTACTAACTAACTAAACTATTTTTTAGTGATTAATGCTCATTCATTCTAAAATCTGAGTAAGCACTCATTCCGTGTTCATGTAAATCTAATCCTTCTAATTCTTCTTTTTCAGAAACTCTAATTCCTACTGTTTTCTTTAGTGTGAATAAAATTAAAAATGATGAAGCAATACATATAACAGCATAAGATCCAATACCAACCAACTGGCTAATAAATTGATCCATTCCAGCTAAATTTCCAAAAATACCAACTGCTAATGTTCCCCATATACCGCAAACTAAGTGCACAGCTATAGCACCAACAGGATCATCTAATCTTAATCTATCAACTAAGCTAACTGCAAATACTATTATTGCCCCAGCAATAGCTCCAATTAAAATAGCATCCTCTGGACTCATTTGATCTGCACCGGCAGTAATACCAACTAAACCACCTAAAATACCATTTAAGAACATCGTTAAATCTAAATTCTTATATTTTAAGAATGATACTAAAGCAGCAACTATACCACCAGCGGCAGCTGCTAAACATGTAGTAACTAAAGTTATCGATGTTAATTCTGGATCTGCAGAAAGTACTGAACCTCCATTAAATCCAAACCATCCTAACCATAACACTAATACACCAGCAGTTGCTAATGGAATGTTATGTCCGGGTATAGCTTGTGGTTTTCCGTTTTTAAACTTCCCTATACGAGACCCTAATAACCAAACTGCAACTAAAGCAGCCCAACCACCAACAGAGTGCACTAATGTAGAACCTGCAAAATCGTAAAAAGGAGTTTCTCTCATATCTAAGAATCCACCACCCCATTTCCATGATCCGGCTAATGGATATATAATACCAACATATAATATTACAAATATCATAAATGGTCCTATTTTAATACGTTCAGCAACGGCTCCAGAAACAATTGTTGCAGCAGTTGCAGCAAACATCCCTTGGAACAAGAAATCTGTCCACCACGTATAACCACCATCAGCATATTCTGGTGTCATTCCGTTTTCAGGTGGTGCAATACCAAATCCTGCAAACTCAAAAAATCCTGAAGATCCTTCAGCGAATCCTGGGTACATTAAGTTAAAACCTATAAGGTAATATAATAACAGACCAGCAGTTATTATAAAGATATTCTTAAATAGAATATTAATTGTATTCTTTTGTCTTGTTAACCCAATTTCTAAAAATGCAAAACCTGTGTGCATGAAGAAAACGAGTGCCGTACAGACCATCATCCATACGTTATTAGCTGTAAATATTGCGTCCATAATTATAAACTTTTTTAAATGTTATTTTATTTTGATGCTTTCTTTAAAGTATCTCCTCCTTTTTCTCCAGTTCTTATTCTGTAAGCCTCTTTAACGTCTGAAACGAAAATTTTACCATCTCCAACTTCTCCTGTAGCAGCAGATTTTAACAACGCATCTAAAGTTATTTGTTCAAAATCTTCATTTACTACTATGGATAAATATCTTCTTTGAATATCGCTAGTGCTATAACTTACACCTCTGTAAACGTGACCTTCTTTTTCGTTTCCTAAACCTGTTACATCCCAATAAGAGAAGAAGTTTACATCTACTTGATGCAACGCTTCTTTTACGGCACTAAATTTAGATTTTCTTATAATTGCTTCAATTTTTTTCATATTATATATGTTTTTATTGATTAGTTAATTTGGTAAAAGACCATTCCCAATAATTTATTTAGGAATGGTCTTTATCTGTATTTAGAATGAATAGATAGCTGCTAAAACAAATGAGCTTAAGCTTTTACTTGTAGCTAAATCGTTGTCTAAAAACGAATCATCTGAAGCAGAATCTAATCTAAGTTCTGGCTTGATTGTTAAGTTATCTATAGCAAAACTACCTGTTAAAGTCGCTGCAAAAACACTTGTATCTTCAACACCTGAACCAATAGCTCCGAAAGCTCCATCTTCAACAAAATACTCACCTCTTAATCCGATTGTGAAGGTATCAGAAGTTGCTAATTGAGGATATAATGCTACACCAGAAAATCCACCACCATCATCTTCAAGACTTAAATACGCAGCATTAATTCCTAAAAAGAAATCATCTGATAAATCAAACCCACCGGTAAAATCTATTTCTGTAAAAGAAGGGTCTAACAAAAAATTTAAGTATTGTCCAGCATATCCTAATTGAGCACCAAATGCATAATCTCCTGTTGGATTAAATTCTGTTAAGTCAGTGTCATTGAAAACACCTAACATTAAACTAAAATCTTCAGATAATGCAATATCCGCTTTAATACCCGTATGGCTAAATGGCCCATAAGAGAATAAATAAGATGTGCTGTAGTTAAAATTAGCCGTTGGAGAAATTACTTCGTACCCTAAAAAAGTATTAAAATTACCCATGGTTAAGGTTACGGACTCACTAACATTCCAGTAAGCATATAATTGGTTAATGATATTCCCTGTAGCAGAATACATTGGAGAAGCAAAAATGGCATCAGTACCTCTTGGTCCAAATACTAAATCAGCAACAAAACCAGTTTTTTCGCCTTCATAAGACATAACAACGTTAGCCATACCTAAAGCAAAACCAGGTAAATTTGCAAACGAAGAACCTGGAGCAGTCCAGTTTTCAAGATCATTTGGAGCATTTAAATTAGCTCTGTAATAAGCATCTATGCTACCTGTAATAGATAATTTTTTTTCTGTTACTTCTTCTTGAGCAAATAAGGCTGTTGCTACAAAAAGCATTGAAAGTGTAAATAATTTTTTCATAATTGTTTTCATTTTAAGTTTTTTAATGAGGTAGGTCTAAATTTTGATTAGTTTTTGTTTTGAGTTTAATATTTATAGACCTAACTTTTCTTAAGAACAATCCAAAACTATATTAAAAAAATTTAACCCCCATAAAAAATAGGGGTATTTGATTTATTTTTATATATAATTCAATTTTTACCCTATTTCTTTAAGGGTAATAAGTTTAATATTTGATATTTTGATATTTTAACAACATAATCATTCGAATTATTGTCCATGTTGTTAGACCATTCATATTATACTTTTTATATATTCTATAAATTCTTAACACAAATTCACTCCTATATACATATCAGCATTCTTTTAGTTTGAATATTTGTTAGAAAACTGGTTTAATATTGATATATAATTATTTTTATAAGCTGATGTCTTCTAAAATCGAAATAATGAAATTCACCCTATTGTAATTCAAAATCTAGAATGTACCTTAGCTATTCAACTCAAGTTGTTAAACTCATTAATTGTTGATTATGCTGAAGAAACAAGGACTATATTCCCCCGAATTCGAACATGAGAACTGTGGTGCAGGTTTTATTTGTAATCTTAAAGGCGAGAAGACAAATCAAATCATACACGATGCTCTAGAAATTCTGGTAAAATTAGAGCACCGTGGCGGTGTAAGTGCTGATGGAAAAACTGGTGACGGCGCTGGTTTATTAATTGATATCCCTCATGACTATTTTAAACGCGTTTGCGATTTTAATATACCCGAACAAAGGGCGTATGCTGTTGGTATGGTGTTTTTACCTAAAGTAACTAACCAATATGATTTTTGTAAAACAATTTTTGAAAATGAAGTTAAAGCTCAAGGGTTATCGATTTTAGGATGGAGACAAGTACCTGTTGACTCTTCGCAGTTAGGAGAAATTGCCTTAGCCTCAGAGCCTAATATTGAACAACTATTTGTTGGAAAAACAAAAGCTATTGATGAAGCAACTTTTAAAGCCAAATTATATGCCGCTAGAAAAATAACTGAACATGCTATTAGAGAATCGAAAATCTCTGAAAGCGGTTATTTTTACGTTCCGAGTTTATCAACAACAACCTTAATATACAAAGGCATAATTATGCCCGAAGATATCGGTCCATATTATACGGATCTACAGCAGATAGATCTAGTTACACGTTTGGCTCTGGTGCACCAACGTTTCTCTACCAATACGATGCCTACCTGGGAATTGGCGCAACCATTCCGTTTTATGTGTCAGAATGGTGAAATCAATACCCTGCGTGGTAATGTAAGTAGAATGCGTGTTCGTGAAGAAATTATGAGAAGTGATGTTTTCGGACCGCAAATAGATAAATTATTCCCAATAATTTTACCAGGGAAATCAGATTCAGCTTCCATGGATATGGTCGTTGAATTATTAACACATACTGACCGTTCTCTTCCTGAAATCATGATGATGATGATTCCTGAAGCTTGGGAAAAACATGCCACCATGTCTGAGGAACGTAAAGCGTTTTACGAATATAACGGCTGTATTATGGAGCCATGGGATGGCCCGGCTTCAGTGCCATTTACCGATGGTGATTATATAGGTGCTTTATTAGATAGAAACGGACTAAGACCTTCAAGATATACCGTTACCAAAAGTGGCAAACTCATCATGTCTTCAGAAATTGGTGTTGTAGATGTAGCACCAGAAGATGTTAAAGAACACGGCAGATTAGAACCAGGAAAAATGTTCTTGGTTGATATGAATAAAGGACGAATTATTGAAGATGAAGAAATAAAAAGTAAAATTGTTTCTGAAAGACCTTATAAAGAATGGTTATACAAAACACGTTTACATTTAAAGGATGTTCCTTATACAAATGAAACTTGCCCAATTGAAACTATTGACATCAAGACACGACAACGTTTATTCAACTATACGTTTGAAGATATTCAAGAGGTTATAACGCCTATGGCCATTATTGGTAAAGAAGCTCTAGGATCAATGGGAATTGACACGCCTTTAGCGGTTTTATCCGATAGACCTCAATTGATTTCAAACTACTTTAAACAACTATTTGCTCAAGTTACTAATCCACCTTTAGATGGTATTCGTGAGGAGATTGTTACCGATATAAGTTTGAATTTGGGGAAAGACAGAAATATTTTCAGTATCACTGAAAGACAGTGTAGAAAATTAAGAATTCAAAACCCTGTTATTTCAAATGCCGATTTAGAAAAAGTAAGAACTATTCAAATTGAAAGTTTCAAAACAGAAACCATTCAAATACTTTATCAAAAAGCTAAAGGAATGAATGGCTTAGAAGATGCTCTTGATGATATCATCATTCAAATTGAAAAGGCTTTAGAACGGAAAACAAATATTATTATTCTTTCTGATAGAGGTGTAAATCAAGATTTAGCTCCTATCCCTGCGTTATTAGCATGTTCTTATGTAAATCATCAGTTGAATCGTTTACGTAAGCGTTCTTATTTCGATATTATTATTGAATCTGCAGAACCTCGTGAACCGCATCATTTTGCTACTTTATTTGGTTATGGTGCTAGTGCAGTCAACCCATATATGGTAAATGAAATTATAAGAACGCAAGTTAAAGATGGCTTCATAACTGGCATGGATGAACAAGAAGCAGTCGATAATTTCAATAAAGCAATTGGAAAAGGTATTTTAAAAATCATGAATAAAATTGGAATCTCTACACTACATTCATATAGAGGTTCTCAAATTTTCGAGATTGTTGGATTTAATTCCCAATTTGTTGAAAAATATTTCCCTTATACCGCATCAAGAATAGAAGGTATTGGTTTATATGAAATAGAAAAAGAAATTGACCAACGTTATAAACAAGCCTATCCAGACAATACTATTGATAAAAATTTAGGATTGAACATTGGTGGCGATTACAGATGGAGACGTAATGGCGAACGTCACTTATTCAACCCTACTACAGTTTCAAAATTACAGCAAGCTGTTAGATTAAGTGATCAGGCGAGTTACGATGTGTATGCAAAAGCCATAAACGAACAATCTGAAAACTTAATGACTATTCGTGGTTTATTTGAGTTTGATAACTTAGATCCTATTCCATTAGAAGAAGTAGAGCCATGGACAGAGATTGTGAAAAAATTTAAAACCGGAGCCATGTCTTACGGTTCTATTTCTCGTGAAGCCCATGAGAATTTAGCCATAGCCATGAACAGAATTGGAGGGAAATCTAATTCTGGAGAAGGTGGCGAAGACCGAAAGCGTTTCCAAAAAGACGTTAATGGAGACAGCCGTAATTCGGCCATAAAACAAGTGGCGTCAGGTCGTTTTGGAGTGACTTCACACTACTTAACGAATGCTAAAGAGATTCAAATAAAAATGGCACAAGGTGCTAAACCTGGAGAAGGTGGACAATTACCAGGATATAAAGTATACCCTTGGATTGCTGCGGTACGTAACTCTACACCATTTGTGGGGTTAATTTCTCCACCACCACATCACGATATTTATTCTATTGAAGATCTAGCGCAATTAATATTTGATTTAAAAAATGCCAATCGAGAAGCTCGAATTAATGTAAAATTAGTTTCTGAAGTTGGTGTTGGAACAATTGCTGCTGGTGTTGCAAAAGCAAAAGCTGATGTTGTTTTAATTTCTGGATATGATGGTGGAACAGGAGCTTCTCCTTTAACATCACTAAAACACGCTGGATTACCTTGGGAACTAGGTTTATCTGAAGCGCAACAAACGTTAGTGCTAAATAACTTAAGAAGTAGAATTGTTGTAGAATGTGATGGTCAGTTAAAAACAGGCCGTGACGTCGCTATTGCAGCATTATTAGGTGCTGAAGAATTTGGTTTTGCCACCGCTCCTTTAGTCGCTTCAGGTTGTATTATGATGCGTAAGTGTCACTTAAACACTTGCCCTGTAGGTATTGCAACCCAAGATAAAGAGTTACGTAAAAACTTTAAAGGCACGCCAGAACACGTTATTAATTTCTTCTTCTATATAGCGGAAGAATTAAGAGGCATTATGGCACAATTAGGGTTTAGAACTCTAGATGAAATGGTGGGACAAACACACAAAATAAACGCTAATCATGCTATCAAGCACTATAAAGCAAAAGGTTTAGATTTATCTAGTATTTTACATAGACCAGCCGCTTATAGAGAATTGACAGTTAAGAATACTAAAAAACAAGATCATAACTTAGAAAACGTTTTAGATTTTGATATATTAAAAGATTCGCATAGAGCTTTATATAGAAAGGAAAAAATGACTCTAGCATATTCAATTAAAAATATAAACCGTACTGTTGGTGCTATAGTTAGTAATGAGATATCAAAAATTTATGGCCATCTTGGTTTACCAGAAGACACCTTAAACATCAACTTTACAGGTTCTGCCGGACAGAGTTTTGGGGCTTTCGGAGCGCACGGATTAACATTTACTGTTGAAGGAAATACCAATGATTATTTAGGCAAAGGTTTATCTGGGGCTAAATTAATCATCAAAAAACCCGCTAAAGCAGATTTCATTGCAGAGAACAATATTATAGTAGGTAATGTTTGTTTATTTGGAGCTGTTCAAGGGGAAGCTTACATTAATGGAATTGCGGGCGAGCGTTTTGCTGTTCGTAACTCTGGTGCAATAGCTGTAGTTGAAGGTGTTGGAGATCACTGCTGTGAATATATGACCGGTGGAAAAGTTATAGTTTTAGGAAAAACTGGAAGAAACTTTGCTGCCGGCATGAGTGGTGGTATTGCTTATGTTTACGATCCTAATAACAAGTTTGTAAACGGATTATGCAATACAGAGTCTATCGAATTTGAGGATATCATAAATGATGATGCAGCAGAATTAAAACAAACTATTGAAAAGCATGTACTTTATACAAATAGTGGTCTTGGTAAAAAACTATTAGCAGAATGGGATACGAGTCTTAGTAATTTCGTAAAAGTAATGCCAATTGAATACAAACGTGCCTTGAAACGTTTAGAAACTGAAGAACCAATGGTAGAAGAATTAACAACAGCATAGTGTCATGGGAAAAGTAACTGGATTTAAAGAATTTGAAAGACAAGATGAAACGTACACGCCTGTAGAAAATCGTGTAAAACATTATAAAGAATTTACGGTCTCATTAAGCGAGCCCGAACTAAAAAAACAAGGTTCACGATGTATGGATTGTGGTATTCCATTTTGTCATAGTGGTTGCCCTTTAGGAAATTTAATTCCTGATTTCAACCATATGGTACATCAAGGTGAGTGGCAAAAAGCGTCTTGGATATTACATTCAACAAATAATTTTCCTGAGTTTACAGGTCGTTTATGTCCTGCGCCATGTGAGCAATCATGTGTATTAGGTATTATAGAAGACCCTGTATCCATTGAAAATATTGAAAAAAATATTGTTGAGCGTGCTTTTAAAGAAGGCTGGATTAAACCACAACCACCAAAAACTAGAACAGGTAAAACTATTGCTGTTATTGGCTCAGGACCCGCTGGTTTAGCTGCTGCACAACAATTAAATAGAGCTGGACATACAATAACTGTTTTTGAACGTGATGATGAAGTTGGAGGATTATTACGTTACGGTATTCCTAACTTCAAAATGGAAAAAGAAATTATAGATCGTCGTTTAGCTATTTTAGAAGCAGAAGGCATCCTATTTAAAACTAACGTTAACGTTGGCGTTAATTATAGTGTTGAAGAACTAAAAAAATTCGATTCAATAGTATTATGTGGTGGTGCAACAGAAAGACGTAGTCTGCCAACTCCTGGTATTGATGCTGATGGTGTAGTACAAGCTATGGATTTCTTAACACAGCAAACTAAAGTGCTATTTGGAAAAAAGGTAGAAAACCAAATCATGGCAACTAATAAAAATGTCATCGTAATTGGAGGTGGTGATACGGGTTCAGATTGTATAGGAACCTCCAACCGTCAAGGCGCTAAATCGGTAGTTAATTTTGAAATTATGCCAAAACCTCCCGGACATCGTTCACCAACTACACCTTGGCCTTTTTGGCCATTACAATTAAAAACATCTTCTTCTCATAAGGAAGGCGTTGAGCGTAACTGGTTAATCAATACTAAAGAGTTTGTAAAAGATGAGAACGGTAAATTAACGGCTTTAAAAACAGTGAATGTGGAGTGGAAAATGGTTCCAGGTGAACGTCCTCAACTAATAGAAATTGAAGGTACTGAAAAAACTTGGCCCTGTGATTTAGCTTTATTGGCGCTTGGTTTTACAGGTCCCGAAAGTACACTTTCTGATAAATTAGGAATTAAAACTGATGCACGCTCTAACTACAAAGCAGGGTATGGAAAATATCAAACTAATATTCCAAACATATTTGCTGCTGGTGATATGCGTCGTGGTCAATCTTTAATTGTTTGGGCTATTTCTGAAGGTAGAGAAGCTGCAAGACAGGTAGATTTATATTTAATGGGCAAATCTAATTTACCATCTAAAGATGTTGCTGGCGATTTGGTTGCTATGTAACTTATCAAAATATTTTAATAAAAAATGCGAACTAAACAGTTCGCATTTTTTATATCTAGATTATTATTCTCTTAATACACATTCCGCATAAACTCCTCAGCTTTGTCAACCATATTTTTACTACCGCAAATAAAAGGGACACGCTGATGCAATTCAGTTGGTTCTACGTCCATAGTTCTTGTAAATCCATCACTAGCTTTTCCATTAGCTTGTTCTGCCAGAAAAGCCATTGGGTTACATTCATATAACAGACGTAACTTACCATTAGGATTTTTTGAACTTTGAGGATATAAGTAAATACCTCCTTTAATCATATTCCTGTGGAAATCGGACACTAAAGAACCAATATATCTTGATGTATATGGTCTATCTTCTTCTTCTAATTGACAATATTTAATATAATTTTTTATGCCTTGCGGAAAGTGAATATAGTTTCCTTCATTTACAGAATAAATATTTCCGTCAACTGAAAACTCCATGTCTGGATGAGACAAATAGAAAGACCCTATGGCAGGGTTCAAAGTAAACCCGTTTACACCATCTCCAGTAGTATATACTAACATAGTTGATGTTCCATAGACTACATAACCAGCAGCTACTTGCTCACTTCCTTTTTGTAAAAAATCATCTATAGTAACTGGTGTCCCCACAGGAGTTACACGTCTATAAATCGAAAAAATAGTACCTACAGAAACATTTACATCTATATTAGAAGATCCATCTAAAGGATCAATCAATACAATATATTTATTTTGATGGTTTTCATCTTGACTATTAATAGCTATAAAATCATCTTCTTCCTCACTCGCAATTCCACAAACAATATTTCTATTTGTAAGTGTTTGAATAAACTTTTCGTTAGCATAAACATCCAGCTTTTGCTGGTCTTCACCTTGGATATTTGTGTCGCCTACTGCTCCAATAATATCAACTAACCCGGCTTTATTCACCTCATGATTTACAACCTTTGCGGCCAATCGAATAGAATTTATTAGACTTGATAATTCACCAGAAGAAAATTGAAATGAAGATTGATTTTCAATTATAAATTCTCCTAAGGTTTGCTTTTTGTGAGACATAAATACTATAGTTAAATTTAAACAAATATCAATAAAATTTAATGAACTACAACGTTTTCGCTAAATTTAAAACTTCACCATTACTCAACTTTAAACTATATTTGGATGAATAATAAAAACTATGGATTACGTTATTAGAAATGCGACAAGAAATGATATGCCGCAAGTGCTTCATTTAATTAAAGAATTAGCCACGTTTGAAAAAGAACCTCATGCTGTAGAGGTTACCGCTGATGATTTAAAACACGATGGCTTTGGAGAACACCCTGCATTTCATTGTTTTGTAGCCGATGTAAATTCTAAAATTGAAGGTATTGCTTTAATCTACCACCGTTACTCCACTTGGAAAGGTAAAATATTGCATTTAGAAGATTTAATAGTTAGTAAATCTATGCGAGGAAAAGGATTAGGAACTGCACTTTTAAATAAAGTGGTTCAATACGGATACGATTTAGGTGTCAAGCGTATTAATTGGGAAGTTATAGATTGGAATGAACCCGCTATTAACTTTTACGAACAAAAAGGCGCTAATGTAATGCGTGATTGGGATGTTGTTCAACTAAATGAGACTGGGATTAAAAATTATATAGCAAAATTATAATATGCAAGTATTTAAATTTGGTGGAGCATCAATAAAGGATGCAAACGGTGTGAAAAATTTGGCTTCAGTTTTAAATAAAACTGGACACAAAAACACTTTGATTGTAGTTTCTGCTATGGGAAAAACTACAAATGCCATCGAACTGTTAATAAAAAACTATTTTGAAAACAAAAAAGAATTACAAAGTTCACTTCAGGAGGTCAAGAAATATCATAATGAAATTTTACTTGATTTATTTGAAAATGTAAACCATATCGCTTTCAAAAAAGTTAACACCTTGTTTGATGAGTTAAATCGATTTTTAAAAACCAATAAATCCCCTGATTACAATTTTGTTTACGACCAAGTTATAGGTTTTGGAGAACTTCTATCCACAACAATAATTAGCGAATACTTAAACGCTATTGGCATAAAAAACAACTGGATAGACGTTAGAAATCAAATTAAAACTGACAATTATTATAGACGCGCCAATGTGGATTGGAAAGAAACACAACGTCTAATTTCATCAAAATTTAACACCTCTATTTTAAATATAACTCAAGGATTTTTAGGCAGCGACAAAAACAATTTCACAACGACACTTGGTAGAGAAGGTAGTGACTATACTGCTGCTATTTATGCCTATTGCTTAAATGCTGAACTTGTTACTATTTGGAAAGATGTCCCTGGTGTTTTAAATGCTGATCCTCGTTATTTTGAAAACGCACAATTATTAAATAAAATATCATATCGAGAAGCTATAGAATTAGCATTTTATGGTGCATCGGTTATTCACCCAAAAACATTGCAACCTTTACAAGGCAAGGAAATTCCTCTATATGTAAAATCATTTTTAAACCCCGAGGCACCTGGAACTCAAATAGGAAAAAATGCAACTTTAGACCCTATGATTCCTTGCTTCATTGTGAAAAAAAATCAAGTATTAATTTCTTTATCATCACTAGATTTTTCATATATCGTTGAAGAAAATATAGGTGAAATTTTCAATCTTTTACACACTTATAAAATGAAAGTAGATGTTATTCAAAACTCTGCTATTAGTTTTTCGGTTTGTGTTGATGATATTTATAATAACCTAGATAAACTTTTGCATCATTTAAAAGCAAAATTTAAGGTGACCACTGATAAAAACGTATCCCTTTATACGATTCGTCATTACAATCAGTCGGCCATAAATCAAATTGAAACTCATAAAACGGTATTGTTGAAACAATTAACTCAAGAAACCGTTCAAGTAGTAACTAAATAGTTTATTCAGTACATTTACACTCATGAGTAAACCGAACGATATAGGCCTTGTAAATGCAAAAGAAGTTGCTAAGGCTATCCAGCTAGATAAATATGGTTTTATAGGAACATTTATTGGTTGGCTTTTAATGAAAGTTCTTAAGATATCGACATTAAATAAGTTTTACAAAAAGCACAAACATCTAAAAGACATTGATTTTTTAGATAGTATTTTAGATGAATTTAAAATTAAGTTTGAAATTCCAGAAGAAGACCTTAAAAGGCTTCCAAAAGAAGGCGCTTATATTACCGTTTCAAACCATCCTTTGGGTGGAATTGATGGTATTTTATTATTAAAATTAATGCTCGAGCAACGCGATGATTTTAAAATAATAGCAAACTTTTTATTACATCGTATAGCCCCATTAAAACCCTATATTATGCCTGTAAATCCTTTTGAAGACAGAAAGGATGTAAAATCTAGTATTGCTGGTTTTAAAAATTCGATATTACATTTAAGAGATGGACATCCGCTAGGTTTATTTCCAGCAGGAGAAGTTTCAACGTACAAAGATGGTAAGTTAGTCGTTGATAAGCCTTGGGAAGAAGCTGCCATGAAACTGGTCAAAAAAGCTGAAGTGCCTGTTGTGCCTATTTATTTTCATGCTAAAAATAGTAATCTGTTTTATCAACTTTCAAAGATAAGCGACACTTTTAGAACTGCTAAATTACCTTCAGAAGTTCTTACGCAAAAACGTAGAATTATTAAAGTTAGAATAGGGAAACCCATTTCTGTAAATGATCAAAAAGAACATACATCTCTTGATAGTTTTTCAGAGTTTTTAAGACGGAAAACCTATATGCTTTCTAATACTTTTGAAAACAAATCTAAGATCTTAGATAACATTTCGTCTACCTTAAAAACACCCAAAGTCCCAAAAAATATTGTAACGCCCGTTGACAATAGCTTGATGATTAAAGAAGTTGATGCGCTTAGGGAAAACGATTCTAGACTTTTACAAAGTAAAAATTATGAGGTGTTTTTGGCTCAAGCTGATAAAATGCCTAATATGCTTCGTGAAATTGGGCGTTTAAGAGAAATTACGTTTAGAGAAGTTGGCGAGGGCACTAATGAAGCTATAGATTTAGATGTATTTGATAATTACTACCATCACATGTTTTTGTGGGATAACGACAAAAAAGTACTTGCAGGCGCCTACAGAATGGGACTTGGCTCAAAGATTTTTGAGCGTTATGGTATTGATGGCTTTTATCTTCAAAATTTATTTAGGTTTGAACCAGAATTGTATAAAATGATGAGTCAGTCCATAGAAATGGGTCGTGCTTTTATCATAAAAGAATACCAGCAAAAACCCATGCCTTTATTTTTACTTTGGAAAGGTATTGTGCATACTACCTTGCGTTTTCCTGAACATAAATATTTAATTGGTGGTGTAAGTATAAGCAATCAGTTTTCAAACTTCTCAAAATCACTGATGGTGGAGTTTATGAAATCGCATTATTACGACCCTTATATTGCACAATATGTATACCCTAAAAAGGAGTTTAAAGTGAAGTTAAAAGACGCTGATAAAGATTTTGTTTTTGACGAAGCCGCAGCCGATTTAAACAAATTTGATAAATTTATTGATGAAATTGAACCAGGAGCCTTGCGATTGCCTGTTCTACTAAAAAAATACATTAAACAAAATGCCCGTTTGGTTGCTTTTAATGTTGATCCTTTATTTAATAACTCAGTTGACGGGTTGATGTATATTAAAATTGCCGACTTGCCCGAAAGTACCGTGCGCCCGGTAATGGAAGAGTTTCAGGCGGAATTAGAAAGTAAATTTTCTAGCCAGAATAATAATTCAGATAAATAGAATGCCATTGAAAATCAAACATTATAGGGGTTCTATGCTTTAATCTGTATTTATTATTAACTAATTTACATTGGAAAATACAAACTTCATTTCTGTTGCTATTTGCAAACTTCTTTTTAAATAGGTTTCTGTTTGTTGCACTGTGCCATCAGACTTTTTTGGATCTTCATAGGTTATGGCTATACGCTTATCACAACCAAATACCATAGGGCAAGCTTTATCTGCTGAAGAGCAAGTCATAATTGCTGCAAAGTCAGAAGTTGGATTAAAACCATCACTAAATTGCTTTGAAAAAGCTATTATAGACGGTTCGTTTTTGGAAAATTTAACACTGTAAACAGGATTATTTTCTTCTGATAATTTAGCAATCTGGAAGCCTTGATTTTTCAAAGTTTCTCCAACTTTTGGAAACATTGCAGTTGCTTCTGTACCTCCAGAATAACAGGATACGTTATTGATATTATAATATGCAGCCATAGTTTGTGCCCAAATTTGAGACAAATGACTACGACGTGAATTATGTGTACAAATAAAATTTAAACGAATAGATTTGTTAGCACTAATCTTATCTTTTAAATAATCTATTAAAGGCTTAAGTATAACTTTTCTTTCCTCAGAAATTACAGCTATATCTAATGAATTTATTACATTGGATATAGTTTTAAATAATATTTTATCTTTCATCATTTTTTATATAATTAACAACAGCCACCTCCAGGAGCGCAAGACGATTCTAAATTCGAAGTTGATTTTTCTATAGTTTCAGGAACACCACAAAGTTCTTTGGCTTTACAATCTGTTTTTTCAATAGCTAATTTAACAATTAGATTTCCTTCTTTTATTTCAAAATCATTGACAAATAATTGCGCTGTATGAAAGTTAGAATTACTATATTCAAATTTTACTTCAGAATCTAAATCGTAAGGTTTCATTGTGCCTACTTTTTTAAGAATAGCCGATGCTTTAAAAACCGTTAGATATTCTGTTTTACCCAATTCAAGTGGGCTTTCCCATAGTTGAATAATGGTTTCATTCCAAGAATCAGTTTGTGCACCACAATCTACAGAATCTACTGCAATGTGTTTCACTTCTGTAATATGGTAATTCGCACCAACCAAAATATTTGGGGCGTATTCAAATAACAAAGATTTATCTTTATTGTCCTCAAGTAGTTTAAAAAATTCTTGTGTTTTCATTTCTATTATTTTTTTTGCGTTTGAGTGATATAATTAAATGCCTATTATAAGCTAGCAACAGTTGGCTTTAGTCGTGTTAAAAAAACTATTTAATTGATTTTGAATTGCTGTCCAACGTTCAACATTAATACAATAACACATACTCTTACCTTCTACCTCTCCTTTAAGCAGTCCAATACTTTTCAATTCTTTTAAATGCTGAGAAATAGTAGCTTGGGCTAAACCAATTTCCTCAACCAAATCATTACATATACAGCTATTTTGATTACTTATATACTGCAAAATAGCCACACGAGCAGGATGCCCTAGTACTTTAAAAAGCTGTGCTAAATCATTTTGCTGATCCGTAAATATTTGTGTTTTTGTAACACCCATTTTATTTATTTATATATTGCAATATTACGATGATAATTTTAAATAAAAAAGCCAAAACACATTTTTTTGACTTTTTTAGATTTTATATTAAAACCAAGGTTTTTTTTCAACTTGATATGTGTTATAAAATTCCTCATCAGATTTAGTTAGATAGACAATGCCTTCTATTAAACCAATTACACCTGTTAATCCAGCTCCCAATCCACAAGTTATAAAACCAAGGATAAATGTAATTACTAATAAAATAATTCCTTCTTTGTTGTATCCTAAAATAAACTTATGTACGCCTAAAGGCCCTAATATTATAGCTAAAACTCCAGCTAAAATTTTCTTGTTTTCACTAGTTGCTTGTTCAAATGTTTCTTTTGCACTTTCAGCAAAATCTGAAGCTGTCTCTTTAGCTTCACTAGCAAATTCTTTTGCTTTTTCTTTAGCATCACCTGCTAGTTCTTTTGCTTCATCTGCTAACTCACTTGCTTTGCCGCTTGCCTTATCAGCAGCTTTTTTAGCGCCATCTTTGGCATCACCCAACATATCGTTTAGATCGTCGCTTAAATTTTTTTCGTCAGACATTTTGTAAAATAATTTCGGTTAGATTATAAAGTTAGTAAAAAACAAACTCTTATAACTATTTGTCTTTTAACTTAACATTATGTTACAAATCACTTTAATTAAATTATTTAATCAACATAATAACACCTCCAATAGCCGTTACAATTAAAATGAAACGTCTGTAATTTACATTAGAAATTAACTTAACAATGTAGGCTCCTAAGAAAAATCCAATAATAACTGCAGGTATCAGCACCGAATTCAAAACCAATGTTTCGGTAGTAACCGTTTTCCAAATAAAAATATGAAAAGGCAACTTAAACACATTTATGATAAAAAACAACCAAGCCGCTGTGCCTATAAATTCATTCTTCGGAAAACGCATTGCAAGAAAATAAATATTAGAAATCGGTCCTGCTAGATTTCCAATCATAGTGGTGAACCCCGCTAAAAATCCTGTAATTATAGCGAATAATTTATTTGTTGGAACTGTATTAGATTTTCTGCTTTCGGTATAAAACATAATACCTACGGAAATAATAATTATTATTGCCATTAACCTTTTAAAAACCGTTTCAGAAATATCATTACCAACCCAAACACCAACTAAAACACCAACAAACATCCAAGGGATCAACTTTTTGATAATGTGCCATTGCGCATGCCTATTATAATAAACAACCGCAAAAATATCAGCACAAATTAACATAGGAAGTAAAATACCCGTTGATGCCTTTTCACCAAAAACAAAAGCAAGTATCACCACAATGATAATTCCAATTCCTTTTATTCCTGATTTGGCCAAACCTAATAAAAAAACTGCAAAACCAATGGCAGTCCATTGTAATGCAGTTAAATTATATGATTGAAGAATTTCTAAATAAGTCAATAGCTATATTTGAAATGCTAATTTACAAAAAAGCAGAATCTACCGGTTCCCAAAGCTCAATCTTATTCCCATCATTGTCCAAAATCCAACCAAATTTCCCGTACTCGTATTCTTGAACTTCGCCAACAATAGTAACACCTTCTTCTTTTAATACTTTAAGTAATTCATGTAAATTTTCAACCCTATAATTAAACATAAAGTCCTTTTTTGAAGGCTCATAATATTTTGTGTCTTCAGGAAAAGGACTCCATTGGGTAGCGCAATCTTTACCATCTTTATCTTTCCACCAAAAGGTACAACCGTAATCATCTGTATTAAACCCTAAATGTTTTTTATACCAATCTTTTGATGCTTTTAGATCTTTTGTTTTAAAAAACAACCCACCTATTCCTGTTACTCGATTTTTCATGTTTTATTGTTTTTCAATTACACATGCTGATCTGTAAGTATGGTATTCCCATCTGGATCGTACATGACCATACTTGCTGGACCAGAAGTGTTTTCATACGCTTCACTTTCTAGCTTTAGTTTATTATCTTTTAAATGTTTTTGAATGGTTCGAACATCATCAAAAGGATCCACTTTATTTGCGCTTTCATCCCAACCTGGATTAAAGGTTAAAATATTTTTTTCAAACATCCCTTGAAACAATCCTACTAGAGCATTACCGTTTTTCTTAATAAGGTGTTTTTTTCAATATCGCCAGCGAACTGATTAAAACCCAGGGTTTCGTAAAATTGTTTTGATGCCTTAATATCTTTTACATTAAGACTTACTGAAAATACACCTAGTTTCATGATTTAAGCTTTTTTGTTACTAATTATTTTTTGAATGCGGATTCGTAAATATCTATCCATTCTTCCGTGCTTACTTTTGCAGTTAATTCGCCTATTAAATCAAAAGGGATATCTTCCATTTTTTTAAACCGGATACAGCTTTTACCCATATCTAGTTTATACTTACAGCGTTTAGTATATTCTGAAGTAAACCAATCCATCAAATCTTTCCTAGAATAAAGTACCATACTATAGACAGCTACAAAGTTTTTTTGAGATGCTAAATTCATAAATGGCAAAGGATCTTTTGGGTTACAATGGTACCCATCTGAATAAACTGAATGTGGTACAACATAACCTAACATTCCATAATTCATTAGTTCTTCAATCCCTTTTGGAAGGTTGTCTAAAATTTGTTGTCTTAATTTAGAAACGGGTTCTTTCCTGTCTTCTGGTAATTCTTCCAGATATTGTTTTGGTGATGTTGCTTTTGACTGCATAATTAAATTATTTACGTTGAAGTATTAATCCTGAAATTACAGCTATAATAAATCCTATAATTAGAACAGTTGCCGACATAACTAATGAACTAATTATTGAATTTGAGAATAACGCTTTTTCCGCCTCCATATCTTGAAGCCTGATTTGAAATTCGGCAGCAGACAATGAGGATTTTGCTTTTTCAACCATATGATTATAGTACTCGGTCATAAACTCTGGGTTAATAACTTCTACATAAATATAATTAATAATTCCAAAAGTTAACCCTGCAAGTAAGCTAACTAAAACACCAATTACTAGGGCCTTACCAAAAGAAACTGAACCGTTATTAATAGACTCCTTATAGTTTTTAATAGCAAAATAAATAAAAAGTAAAGCTAATACAATACTAATGTATCCGAAAATCTCACTATTGGAATAACTCAGGCTATCTCCTAATGAAAATTGTATTGCAAATAAAATAACAAGGGTTAAGCTACTTAAAAGACCGAATTTTAAAACTGATTTTCTCATACGATTGAAATTGATTATTAAGCTATAAACTATTAATGTAATAAAAAATTATGGTCATACTAAAGTACCAAATTACAAGTAATCAATAAAAAGGCTTGAATAAATTGAAAATCTTTGGCTATTTGTAACGCTTTTGTTCTGCGTTTTGCATTTAACCTCACTAACAAATTAGATACATGTGTTTTGATAGTACTTGCCGAAAGAAATAATTTATTTGCTATTTCTTTATTTGATAAACTTTCTGAAATAGCTTGAAGCACCTCATATTCGGGAGATGTGATTTCTAAATCTTTGATTTTTTGTTGATTGATTTTTTTGAGAAGTATCTATAGGCTTACGAAGACTTTTTTGTTGATGTATATTCTAATAATTAAATAACAATAGCACTTGTAACGATATCAAATTCTTTTTTAAAACTTCCAGCGTTTATGGAATATGTGCTAATTTGAAATAATAGTAACAAAGCCAATATTAATCCTGAAAAAACTAAAATAGTTTTCTTTATGCCTTAAAATTAATAAAATTTAGTTTTAATTTTATCAACTATAGTTTGAGCCAATTTTTCTTTACTTTCGATAGTCCAGCCAGCAACATGCGGTGATAATAATACCTTTTCTGAATTTATTAAATATCGAAATGCTTCTGGCAATTCTGAAGAAAAAAGTGTTTCAAAAGATGCTTTTTCGTATTCTAAAACATCTAACCCAGCTCCTAAAATTTTATCTGATTTTAATGCAGAAACCAAATCTGCTGTGGCTACACTTTTACCTCTGGCGGTATTAATAAGCCAAAATGGTTTTTTAATTTGATTAATAAACGCTGTATTAATCATGTTTAAGGTTAGGGGAGTTTGTGGGGTGTGTAAACTCACAACATCTACTTTTTCTTGAAAGATTGCAAGTGATACTTGTTTTGCATTTTCATCTCCAACATTATCTTTTATATCATAACATAAAACCTCAACATCAAACCCGCGTAGCTTTTTCGCAAAAGCTTTCCCCATGTTTCCGTAGCCAATTAAACCTACTGTCTTTCCATCAAGTTCTACTCCTCTATTTTCTTCTCGTAACCATTTACCTTGTCGCACCTCATGATCTCCTTTATTCAGATTATTGAAAAGTGACAACATCATACCTAGCGTATGCTCACCAACTGCATTTCTATTGCCTTCTGGTGCGGATATTAAATACACGCCTTTTTGTTCGGCATAGACGCCATCTATATTTTCTAATCCTGCACCAACACGACCAATAAATTTTAGGTTTTTTGCTGCATCTAAAAATTGTTTATCTATGGTAAAACGGCTTCTTAAAACAATGCCATCATACTCATGGATTTTTGCTTCAACGACTTTTTTTGAAGATTTATAATCTTCATGATTCGTCAAACCTAAATCGTTTAATTGATTGATTAATAATTCGTGGTTAGTGTCTAGATGTAATACTTTCATTTAAATTTTCGGGAAATGGGTTTGTGTCTTTTCGTGTTTTACTTTTCCAGTATGTGCAGTATCAAGTTTTTCGAATAATAATACATGGACTTCTTCATCGTTTTTTGTGAATGGGTTATGCTCTACACCTTTCGGAACTACAATAATTTCGCCTTCGTTTACCACTTCTGTTCGGTCTCTGAATTGCATATATAATGTGCCTTTAATAACTTGAAACAATTCATCCTCATCATCATGAATGTGCCAAACAAATTCGCCTTTAAGTTTCGCCAAAATAACCTGCATATTGTCTACCACGGCAATTTGATGTGGATGCCAATTTTTATCGAATTTAGAGAACTTCTCCTTTATGTTAATACTTTTCATGATGTAAAATTACGAAGTTTTGCGTTAGGGATTGTAGCGGCATCCTTTTTAAAGTTTGGAAAAAGAAGGTTTGTGTTAGAACTTTAATTTAACAGATTGCGACGTCGCTCACTCCTCGCAATGACGTCATTAAAAGATATAGTGTAAAGCCTGATCCTTATGCTAAACTGCCTACCAGCAGACAGGCGGCCAAATATTAAATTCCGAGAATCATTTTTGCTATCCAAAAATATAGTAGAATACCTAAAATATCATTGCTTGTAGTAATAAAAGGACCTGTGGCAATTGCTGGATCGATGCCGCGTTTGTTTAGAAACAATGGCACAAAAGTCCCGATGAGTCCCGCCACAATAATAACGGCAACAAGAGATACTGAAATAGCCAAAGCGGTGTTTAACTCGCCTTTGAAAGCCCATATAAATAAAAAGAGAAATATAGCCAATATGATACCGTTAAGGGCTGCGAGCAACATCTCTTTTATTAATCGGCTATTGACACTGCCACGAACATCATCATTGGCCAAACCTTGCACGATAATGGCGCTAGACTGTACGCCTACATTTCCAGCCATTGCTGCAATTAGGGGCGTAAAAAAGAATAATATTACCGCTTTTCCTGTAAAAAGTCCTTCAAAGCCTTCCATAATTAAAAAAGCACCTATGCCACCTACTAAGCCTAAAAACAGCCATGGTAAACGTGCTCTGGTAAGCTCAAGAATACTATCATCTGCCTCAACATCTCCGGTAATACCGGCCGCCATTTGGTAATCTTTATCGGCTTCTTCTCTCAGTACGTCTACAATATCATCAATGGTAATTCTACCTAAAAGTATTTGATTTTTATCAACTACAGGAATAGCCTCTAAATCATACTTTGCCATTACTTTGGCCACTTCTTCTACATCATCATGAACATTAACATAGTCTACATTAACCTTAACTAAGTCTGATATTTTTTGCTCACTTTTAGCTACAATTAAATCTTTCAAAGACAGGCGACCTATAAGCTTTTCTTCCTTATTTACTACATAAATAGAATGCACGCGTGTTACTTCTTCGGCTTGCCCCCTAATCCTTCTCATACAGCCAGCAACAGTCCATGTTTCATAAACTTTTACAAGCTCTTTGGCCATGAGTCCACCTGCTGTATCTTCATCATAGGCTAAAAGTTCGGTAATTTCTGCTTTGTGTTCTTCGTCTTCGATCTGAGCAATTACCGCCTGTTGACGATCTTCCGGCAATTCTGAAATAATATCTGCTGCATCATCGGTATCTAATTCTTCAACTTCTTCGGCAATTTCTTTAGCAGAAAGATTTTTTAAAACTTTTTCTCGATTGTCTTCATCCAACTCCATTAGGATATCTGAAGTTCTTTCAGAGTCAAGAAGCTTTATAACATACACTGCTTGTTCTAGATTTAATTCATCTAAAATTTCGGCAATATCAGCATAATGAAACTCATCTAATAGTTTGTGAAGTTCTTTATCGTTTTCTTCCTCGATAAATAGCTCAACTCGCTCAATGAGTTCATCGGTTAATTGAAATTGTATGTTTTCGTTTTCTTCTGACAAACGGAAAAAATTAAAAGGTTCTAAACGTCTTCTTCTAATAATTGTGTGAGCTCAATAAAAGCTTGAACACTTAATTGTTCTGGACGTTTGTCAAATATACTATTTGCTTTTAAATTATCAGATAAATCAAATGTTTTTAAACTGTTACGAAGTGTTTTTCGGCGCTGTTGAAAAGCCGCTTTTACGACTTTAAAAAAGAATTTTTCATCACAAGGTAAAGAATAATCTGCCTTTCTTGTAAGTCTTAAAACACCTGATTCGACTTTTGGTGGCGGGTTAAAAACATGTGGTGGTACTGTAAATAAATATTCGGCGTCATAAAACGCTTGTGTTAATACTGAAAGAATCCCATATACTTTACTACCTTCTTTTGAGCAGATACGTTGTGCTACTTCTTTTTGAAACATCCCTGAGAATTCAGGAATTTGATCCCTCATATCTAAGGTCTTAAAAACGATTTGGGTTGAAATATTATAAGGAAAGTTCCCAATGATGGCAAACGGTTCTTGATTGAAAACTTCGTTTAAATCGTATTTTAAAAAGTCTTTTTCTATAATTCTTGGTGCGAGATTAAGGTAATTTGCTTGAAGATATTCAACTGACTCCGAATCAATTTCTATAACATAAGTTGTTTTATCTTTTTTTAGCAAATATTTGGTAAGAACACCCATACCTGGACCAATTTCTAAAACATTTTTGTAGTCTTTTAAAATGAGTGTGTCTGCTATTTTTTCTGCTACAGACTCGTCATTTAAAAAATGCTGACCTAAATATTTTTTTGCTTTTACCTGATGTTGGTTGGGTTTATATGCCACTAATTCACGGATTTGGATTATTAGACAAAACTAAGCTATTTAAAATTCACGGTGTACTCATCTAAAATCTCAAGTTCCGTTCTAAAAGCCAGCATTTTATCTGCAAATTTTTTCATGCCTTCATTTCTTAATTTTTCGGCATCTTCTCTATAATAAGCGTCTAAAGCTTCTCGCGAATATGAGCGGTACTGAACAGAATAGGTGACACCTCCCATATCTTCTTCCACTAAAACTCTCGACAACGTTGCCTTTTCAAATTTTCCTGTACCTAAAACTTTCGGGATGTGCTCTTTTATCCAAGTAAGCCATTCGTCATGAATGGATTCTTCAATGTTTGCTGTTACGTTGTATATTATCATTTTTATTTATAAGGTTTTTGCAAATAATAAGAGATCTTCTTCGTCTTCAAAGGGAGTTACTTTTTTTTCATATGTTAATCCCAGTTTTTTTAATAACTTAATAGAACTATCATTATCTGAAGTTGTTATAGCTATTATTTTATCTAATTTAAATACGTTTTTTGCAAGTTTAATGATTTTAATTGATGCTTCATGAGCAAGTCCTAAACTTTCATAGTTTGGAAGCATTGCAAAACCAACATCTACATATTCTAAAGTATCTCGTTTTATGAGCCCGCAAGTACCAATAGGTTTATTGTTTTCTGCTTTAAGTAATAATTTATAGAACCCAAAACCATGAGTTTTATAGCTTTTTAAATGTCCCGTTTTTATTCTTTCTTCAGCTTCTTTAATCGTTTTGGTCTGTCTATCACCAATATATTTTATCCAATTGGGTGTATTAACCAATTCTAAAAAGAAAGGAGCATCTTTTAACGTGAATTTAGAAATTAGTAATCTATTAGTTTCCGCGACTATCATATTAATTTATAGCATCTCCTCTTAATAATCTATAGCGCTTTCTAGCATCGACAAAATAAATACTATCGGCATGATTAAAAATAATTTGTTCATATAAGGCCTTTGCTTTTTCAGGAAGATTTAACTGACTCTCATATATTTCTGCTAAATGAAAATAGGCATCATCAATTAATATACCATCTCTATAGTTATCTATAATTGCTTGGTAATTTGCCTTAGCTTTTTCAAACTGAGATTTTAATTCGAATAATTGAGCCTGTTTGTATAAAGCTTGAGCAATTATAGGTTCTGTCTTATGTTCTTCAAGGATTTTGTCGAGCAAATCAATGGCTTCTTCATTCCTATTTTGAAAAGCTAATAAGTCTGCTTTTGCATAACGTTTTAATGCAATTTGAAGTGAATCTTCATACTTATTATCAGAAATCAGGAGTTTTAAATCAAGTGCATCATTTGCTATAAGCTGAGATGTCGAGGCTTTTAAAATTTTAAGTTGAGATTCTGCCCATTTAAAATCGCCTTTGTAATAACTCGCTTTAGCAACTTTAAAACGTGCCTCTTGAGAAATAGTGCTATTTTTTAAGTTACGCTGAATTTGAGTGTAATAAATTAGGGCCTTATTAAATTGTTCTTGCAAGACTAAAATATCACCCAACTCTAATTTAACTTGCGCCTTTTCTATGGATGTCAAGGGTTGTTTTAAACTGTTTTCCAAAAATCTTGTAGCTTCTCCTGTTTCATTTAAATAAAAGGCTAAAAAGTGCCCATAAGAAACTTGTAATTTTAAAGTTTCAGATTGATCTCCAAATGTTTTTAATAACTCTAAATATTTACTCTTAATAACTCCGTAATTAAATTTTGAACTTTCTTTAATATCTATTTGAAGTAAATTTTGATGTGCATAAAGTTTTGTTTCAGCATCCTGTGCTGTGTCTATGATGTAATTGAAAACATCTCGAGCAATTTCATTTTCATTGTCGTTTGAAGCCATTAGTGCAATCTCTTCAATTCGGCTTAAACTTTCTGGTTGTCTTTTATAAATCGCTTTTTCTTGAGTAAATGCCTTTTTAAAATCTTTTTGTTGAATAAACAACCAACTTAATAACTCATTCCAAAGAATATTGGGTTCTTGCTGTAATTTTTTCAGAAGAAGCTTGCGAAACAAAACATTGTTTTCATTAGTGCTGTCCTCAGTAATAAAATCATTAATAGCACGCTTAACATCTCTTAAAACTATAGGATTTGATTCTGCAAAATTGATATAACTATTAAACATTTTTTCAATATCCCCTTGCTCTCCATAAATTTGTGCAAGTTGTACATTAAAATTAAATTTTGGGTTTAACACCGCAGCCTTTTCATAAGAAACTACTGCTTCATCTAAAAGAGAATGGTTTTGAAAACTTCTCGCTATAGCAAATACATTACTTGCTTTTTCATCAATTGTAGCTATGGCTTTCTGATAATTTTCATTTGCCTTTTGTAAATCATTTTTAAGCTGATAATTATATCCTAACTCAACAATAAAAGCGGGATATGTTATACGTTCCATCAATTTCAATATGAATTTTTCAGCATCATCATATTGCTCTAATTGCTGATGTGTACTTATAATTTGATTGATGTAATTAATATTTGAAGACGATTTAGCATACAAATTTTTATACTCAATTAATGCCTTTTCAAATTCGCCTTTTTGGAAATAGTCTTTGGCGAGCATAGCATTTTGTGAATACAAAATACTAGATAGTAATAAGCAAAAAAATAATATATATCGCATACCGTAAATATAGCAAATGTAAGGTGTTGATAATGTAAAAGTTTTTATAAAAAAAGTGCCCGACAAAATATCGGGCACTTACCAACCAAAAATAATTTTTTATTAACTACTTGTTAATTAAATACTCGATTGGGGACAGTCTTTAATTCTTATTATTCATAAGAATGACTATTTTCAAAAAATATTATTGAATTACATCAAGAATTTTGTTTTAAAAATTCCTATTTACTCGCAATAGTTGTGGTATTGTCTTCGGATTTAAACAATTCGAAATCTGAAGATAAAACTTTAGTTGCGAAAAAAATCAAAGCAATTAAAAGGACAACGCGCTTAACATTCTTCATAATTAGTAGGTTGGGTAAATTTGGTTAAGCTAAATACAGTAATAAATCTTAAAAAATCAAATAAACAAAAGAAAATTCGTTAAACAGCATGCTTAATATGTATTTCATCGATAAAAATGAATATAACTTTTAATTTTTGTAAGCTTTTTCCTTTAATTAATAATTTTAAAACCGGTATAAGGTTGAAGTACTTCAGGAACAAGAATTCCTTCTTCCGTTTGGTAATTTTCCAGAATTCCAGCTAAGACTCTAGGTAATGCTAAAGAGCTTCCATTAAGTGTATGCGCTAATTCATTTTTACCATCACTATTTTTAAATCGAAGTTTTAAACGATTCGCCTGAAACGTTTCAAAATTTGAAACAGAAGAAATTTCCAACCATCTATCTTGTGCCGTAGAAAATACCTCAAAATCATAAGTTAAAGATGCCGCAAAAGAGGTATCTCCTCCGCATAAACGTAGAATTCTATATGGTAATTTTAATTCTTTTAAAATGTCTTTTACATGGTCAATCATACCATCTAAAGCTTTATAAGATTTAGTAGGATGTTCAACACGAATAATTTCAACCTTATCAAATTGATGTAGTCTATTTAATCCTCTAACGTGTGCACCATAACTTCCTGCTTCACGACGAAAACATGGCGTATACCCTGTTATACCTACTGGTAATTCATTTTCATTTAAAACCACATCTCTAAAAATATTGGTTCCAGGTACTTCAGCAGTTGGTATTAAGTATAAATTATCTTCTGTAACATGATACATCTGCCCCTCTTTATCAGGTAATTGCCCGGTACCAAAAGCAGAAGCTTCATTAACCATAAGTGGTAGTTGATATTCCGTATAACCAGCTGCTGTATTTTTGTCTAAAAAATAAGCAATTAATGCACGTTGTAACCTAGCACCCTTTCCTTTATAAACTGGAAATCCAGCACCAGTAATTTTGTTACCTAGTTCAAAATCTATGATGTCGTATTTTTTTGCTAATTCCCAATGTGGTAAAGCACCATCATGTAGTTTTGGAATATCTCCTGCTTTAAAAATTTCTTCATTATCTAACTCAGAATTCCCACGAGGCACAACATCATGAGGTACATTTGGTATTTTATAAAGTAGCTCTTTTAAAGCTTCGACCTTATTATTTAAATCATCAGAAAGTTCTTTTGAAGTATCTTTTAATTGACTGGTTTTTTCTTTTAAGAGATTAGCCTTTTGGGCTTCGCCAGATTTGTACAAGTTTCCTATTTCCTTTGATAAGGTATTAGATTCAGCCAAAGTATTATCTAACTCTGTTTGAAGACGTCTTCTATCTTCATCAAAAGTAATAACATCATTAATCATTTGCGTAGCATCAATATTTCGTTTTGCTAAATGCTCAATAACTAATTCTTTGTTTTCTCTAATAAAAGGAACTTGTAACATAATATTAAAATTTAAGCAACAAATTTAATGAAATGAATAGATAATCACTCTTCTTTTAAAGGTAAAATCCAATTGCTGTGATTAAAAACATTCCACTCTACATTAGCAATATCAATGTCTGGATTAATTAAGGTTTTATATGGCTTTCCGTTAACACTAACTTTACAATTTATATACACCGCAACATCTTGTCCATTATTTTTAAAATCTTGTTTTAAACGTTGTGCAAATTGCCACATAACATCTGGTTTTGTACTTGCAGATCTTTTTTGCTTCGTGCTTAAATATTTATTTAAGTCAATATGAGTGCGCTTCCCTGAGTCTTTATTTTCAACCCAAAATGAGGTTTGCCCACTTTTTATGCGAAGCATCATACGCCATGATAATCTATGTCCTTCTTCCGTCCTTAATACATTATCTTCAATAAAACGGTGCCTTAATGGTAAGCCTATTTGAATGATAAAATAAATTGAAAAACCTATAATTAAAGGTGCTTTTAACTTCGGAATAGAAATCTCTTCTGATGTATAATAGAGTTTCTTTTTTAAAAATAGCTTTTGAATTTTTCCAGCAGAGAAAAAGAATAAAGAAAATGCTAAAGCTAAATATGGAAATATGCCAATTTGGAATATAAACGAATTGAACAAATGGAAGAAAATAGAGCCAATAAACGCATATTTTCTTGTGGGTTTAAATAGTAACAAGGGTACAATTAAACCGTCAAACAAAATACCACCATAGGCCAAAGCAAAATGCAGCCATTTTTGCTGAAGAAGGTCACCAACAAGAATATAATCCTTTTTCCCTTTCATCATTAATTCTATAACCGAAGTGTCTAACCAATCAGGATAAAATTTGGCTACAGAAGCATAGGTGTAAACAATAAACAACTGAAGAATAATAATCCAACGACACCATTGCGGCATGGAATAACTCTTAATTTCCGGGTTTAATTTAACATCAACTGAAGCGTATTTATGCGCTGGAAGAAACACCATTATCCCACTTAAAAGCATCAATAAATAATAATGATTGTTATATGATGATTTTTGCATTAAATAAGTTGCAGACCACATGATTGTAAATGCAATCATGCTAAATCGGTATTTATAACCTACCATAATGAGTAAACCAAAAACACCCATTATAACGTAGTAATAATACATGCCGTTTCCTGGTAATGGCTGTAAAAATTCAAAACCTATAAAATTAAATGTAAAATCGGGATCAACTAAGGTCTGTTTTACCCAACCTGTAAAAATAGCGCCTACAGATTCTAAGAAACAAAGGAGTCCGAAAATAATTCTAAAAACGATTAATGCTGAATTATCAATATGTTTAAAGAGCCAATTATTCAGCATTTTGGTTTGAAATATATTCTATTGCTGTTTCTTTATCTTTTGCAAGTTGAAGTTTAAGAGCTTCAAGGGATTCAAATTTTTCTTCATCACGAATTCTATGTAGTAAATCTATTTTTATTGTGTCTTCATAAATATCGTCATCAAAATCAAAAAAGTGCACCTCAATAGTTTGCTTACTCCCATTAACTGTGGGATTCACTCCTATATTCATCATGCCATAAACAAGTGTATCCTTAATCATAGAATTCACAATGTAAGACCCTTGCTTAGGAATAATTTTATAATCTTCTTCAATTTCAATATTAGCTGTTGGGAATCCTAATTCTTTTCCTAAACTTTTACCTTTCGTTACTTTTCCAGTTAACATAAAATTATACCCTAAATAAGCATTGGCCTTATGTATTTCTCCATCCATTAGAGCCAATCTAATTTTTGTTGAGCTTACTGCAACATCATTAATATCTTGGGCTGAAATTTCTTCTACTTCAAAATCAAAAGTCTCTCCAAAGGTTTTTAAATCGTTAATATCAGCATTTCTATTTCTGCCAAATCTATGGTCATAACCAATAATTACCTTTTTTGCGTTTAGTTCTTCTACTAAAATCTCTTTAACAAAATTTTCAGCTGAAAGTCTTGAAAACTCATGTGTAAACTTTTTTACAACTAAGTAATCTAATCCTAGATCATCTAAAATATCATGACGCTCACTAATAGTATTAATAAGTTTTATGCTAGAATCCTTTTGTAATACCATCCGCGGATGTGGAAAAAAAGCAAGTATTACAGATTGTAAACCCTCCTCTTTTCCTGTCTTTATTAAGCGTTTGATTATTTTTTGATGCCCAATATGTACACCATCAAAAGTGCCAATGGTAACAACGGTTTGTTTATCTGGTAAGGTATTTAAATTACGCCTTGTTTTCAAGCTTTTTATTTTGTACAAAACTAGGTATAATGTCACTTAAAACAAACTTTAAACGTTTATTGTAAGCTGAAAGTATAATTTATTTCATTTATAATTTGCGGAACTTCTTCGATCTTAAAACTTAAGCGAAGTTGGAAATTTTTATCATCTATCTTAGTTACCGTTAGCTTACCTTGATTGATTTTATAATATCCTGTCTGCCCTTTGCAATAACACCATCGTGCAAAAAAGAGTTTTCTGTCTTTTAAATCTGTAGTTTCACCTTCAAGATTGTTGGCATCTAATTCAATAAAAATTTCTTCTCTATAACTACTATCTTCATAATTAGAGTTTCCCTTTTTTTTGTATTCAAATTTTAATACAGAATGAATGCCATCAAGCATTTCAGGATAAATGCTCCCTAAATTATCAGTTTTAGTTAATAGGGTTTTATTTTTAAGAATTTCAAAAGCACAGGCGCCATCTTCTGGACATGCCATATTAGCAACTTCCGTTTCTGCTGTTGATATTAATTTGCTTTTTGTTTTACATGAAACTAAACAAATTATTAAATAAAATACATACAAATACCTCATAAACAAATATATGTTATTTTAAAATGATAGCTTTTTTTTTGCAATTCATACTTTAACAGAGTATTTTTAACGAGCCTTTTTTTTAAAAAATCTAACCTTTATAGTTATGAGACTTTTTACCACAAAAAACAATTTATGCCTATTACTATTTTCATTTTTTTTAACAATGCTTTCTGCCCAAAACAATCAAGACATTTGGTCTAAGGTTTCTAAAAAAGATGCGGCTGTTGGAAAAAAAATATTGAGGAAAAGCGAACCTTTAAAATCTGTTTACTATCAATTAGATATAAACAAATTAAAAAGTACTTTAAATAGCGTTTCAAAGACTGCCACAAATGAGAAAACATCTAACAATATTATCCAATTTCCTAATAGTGAAGGTGGTTTTGATGATTTTAAAATACAAGAATCTTCAATTTTAGAGCCTTCTTATCAAGAAAAACATCCTGAAATACGGACGTACATTGGCCAAAACACTAAAACCCCTTCTTCGACAATTAGTTTTAGCATTACCCCACAAGGGTTGCATGCCATGACATTGTCTTCAAAAACAGGCACTCAATTTATTGATCCCTATACCAAAAACGACGCTTACATCGTTTATGACAGAGGAGATCTTCCGGCTTTGAAAAAAGAGTTTCAATGTTTTGTTCCAGATGATATGACTGTTGCTAGAGAAACAAATAAAAATTCAAAATCTCAAAGAAATGCCAATGATGGCAAATTAAGAATCTTTAGATTAGCATTAGCTTCTACCATTGAATATTCTGAATTTCATTGGACGGCAGCTGGATTAATAAATTTTTGGGATGACAAAAAAGCAGCTGTATTAGCTGCTATGGTAGTAACTATGAATCGTGTTAATACTATTTTTCAAAGAGATTTAGCCCTTAAAATGATTTTAGTAGATAATACGGATATCATTTTTATTAATTCTGATAATTTTTCTAATGATGACGCAAGTCTTTTAATTAATGAAAGTCAAGTAGAAATTGACAATGCTATACAACCCGAGAATTACGACATAGGTCATACGTTTAGCACTGGCGGTGGTGGTTTAGCCTCATTAAACTCGCCTTGTGTTAATAATAGAAAAGCTAAAGGTATTACGGGATTATCATCACCAGTTGGAGATGCTTACGACATTGATTATGTCGCTCATGAAATAGGGCATCAATTTGGCGCACCTCATACCTTTAATGGAGATGCTGGTAGTTGTGCTGGAGGCAACAGAACTGCAAGCAATGCTTATGAACCTGGTAGTGGCTCTACCATAATGGCTTATGCAGGAATTTGTACCCCACAAAACGTACAATCTCGAAGTGATGCTTATTTTCATCAAAAGAGTATCCAAATGATTTGGGATAATATCACTACAGGTTCAAGTACATGCGCCGCAGAATCTACATTAACAAATAATGCACCAATTGCAAATGCAGGATCTGATTACACTATTCCAATCTCAACAGCATACAAATTGGTAGGAAGTTCAACTGATCCAGATGGCACTTCGGGACACACCTATACCTGGGAACAATATGACCTTGGACCAGCAGGTCTTCCAAAAGAAACTAATACTACAGGGCCTTTGGTGCGTTCATTTGAAGGCACAACAAACCCAATTAGAAAGATTCCAGAATTTTCGAGTTATGTTGCCTCAGGAGGCTCTACAACTTGGGAAAAAATTCCATCAGTTAATAGAACCATGACTTTTGCTTTAACTGTAAGAGATAATGATGTTATAGATTCAAACGGAGGAGGACAAACCAGTGTTGACTTTGTAGATATCATTGTAAATAGCACCGATCCTTTTGCTGTTGTAAACCCCTTTTCATGGCCTCAAGGTTCTACTCAAAATATTGAATGGGTAGTTGGTCAATCGGCTGATGTAGGGACTATTAATTGTCAACTTGTTAATATTAAATTATCAACTGATGGTGGTCTAACTTTCCCCACCACAATCGCTTCAAGCACTCCTAACGATGGTTCTTTTTCTTATACAGTTCCTGCAATAGCTGACACTGCAAATGCACGAATTTTAATTGAAGCAGTAGATAATATTTTTTATGATGTTTCAGACTTTAATTTTTCTATTTCTGCAGATCCAGATTTCTTTATCGTCAATGAAACTTTAAACCCAATTGACTGTGGAGAAACTACTGTTATATATAATTTTGATTATGTTGTGGTTAATGGGTTTTCTGATAATACAACATTTAGTGCTTCAGGAATTCCAGGAAGTGGTACTGTAGCTTTTTCACCAATAAGCCGAAGTGCTTCTGGAAGTGTTACCATGACTATTAGCAATTTAGAAGGTGTCCTCCAAGGTGACTATCCTATAACCGTAACAGGAACTTCTGCAACGATAACTAAAAATAAAATTATAGTCTTTCCTTTTTATAATAGTGTATGCTCTTCAGTTGCAAATATGGAATATGGAACTAGTACTACTTTAGTTCAATTTAATACCATTAATCAGTCTTCTGCAAAACCATCAGGGTATTCAGACTACAGTTCTTCTCCAACGAATGTCAACAGAAATAGCGCTTACGATTTAAGTGTTAATGTAAATACGGATGGCGGGTTTACAACCAATACGACAGTGTGGATAGACTGGAATCAAAACTGCAAGTTTAATGATCTTGGTGAGGAATATGACATGGGGGATGCTTTTGATATTCCTGATGGACCTACAGACCAAACTCCTCGTTCGATTACTATTCCGAACGATGCTATTTTGGGAACCACTATAATGCGTGTTTCTACTAAATTTAAAGATGATGGATTACCGTCATTTTGTGAAAATGGTTTTGATGGTGAAGTTGAAGATTACGCAATTAGTATTATGCCAACATTATCAGTTGAAACATTTGGTTTTGAAAATTTTGTAGTTTATCCCAACCCAAATAAAGGTGAATTTACTATTAAATTAAGTACTACCTTATCGAGTAAAGTTAAAGTTAAACTGATTGATTTAAGAGGTCGCGTTATTTATAGCACTATTTATAATGATGGTGGAGACTTTGAAAAAACACTAAGTTTAAAAAGCATACAATCTGGCATGTATATTTTGAGTGCCAGTGATGGTTTACGACGATCGACTAAAAAAATTATAATAGAATAAAAACGAAAAAAGGAGGATTTAAAAATGCTCCTTTTTTATTTAGCATTAAAAGTATTCATAGTATTATTTATACCTGCTAATCCAAAAGATTTTATAAGAGCTATTGATTTATCTAGACGCTCTTTGAGTTGATCTAATTCCTCTGTTGTCCATTCTCCTAAAACATAATCGACTTGCCTGCCTTTGCTAAAAGTATCGCTTATACCAAATCTATATCTATTATATTTTGTGGTATTCAACTTCTCTTGAATATCCTTTAAACCATTGTGGCCACCATCACTTCCTTTGGTTTTTACGCGGATACTCCCGAAGGGTAAATTTAAGTCGTCTGTAATAACCAATAAATTTTCTAAAGGAATTTTTTCTTTAGTCAACCAATATAGAACAGCTTTTCCGCTTAAGTTCATATAGGTATTTGGTTTTAATAAGATAAATGTTCTCCCTTTTAATTTATAAGTAGTCACATCTCCGAGCTTTTGAGTCTCAAAGGTTAAATCTTCTTGTTTCGCAAAATAATCTAAAACTTTAAAGCCAATATTATGACGTGTGCTAGCATATTTCTCGCCAATATTTCCTAGACCAACTATTAAAAATTTCTTCATGGAATCTTGTTCTTCTATATGGTTTTTCTTTTTAAATAAGTTTGACAAAAACTGCCACATGATATTTTTATTTTAAAGCTAAAATACATTAAACATGCCAAAACATTGATAGATACTTTTATATACCTAACAGCCTGCTTTAGGGATAGTAATAAAAAGCCCACAGAGAGGCAAGATCGAGGACTTGTAATGGATGGCCCGACCGCGCCTAAGCGTGGCAACCTGCCTCCCGGCAGGCAGGCGCCCAAAATATTAACTACCTGATTTTTTGAAAATAAAAAAGCATCCTGAATAAAACAGGATGCTTTTTATAATTTAATTGGAATAATTTCTATTCTTGAGTTGCAGGTGCTTCCGCTCCTTCCGCTCCTTCTGCTGCTTCTGCTCCTTCTTCTTCTTCTTCTTCTTCATCCTCTACAGCTACTCTAGATGTACTCACTCGACATACTACAGTAGTATCCGTCTGTAAAAAAGTATAATCTCCAGTAGGCAAATCACCTACTGCAACTTTATCGCCAATTTTTAGAGGTGTAATATCTATCTCTATAAAATCTGGTAAGTTAGCTGGAAGTGCTTTAATACGAAGTTTTCTATTATTTCTTCTTAAAACACCACCGTTTTTAACACCTTTAGAGTTACCAACAAGGTTAACAGGAATGTTTAACGCAATTTCTTTATCTTCAAATAATTGATAAAAATCTACGTGTAAAATTCTATCTGTTACTGGATGAAATTGGATATCTTGAAGTACCGCATTTAAAACTTCACCATTATCTAAGTTAATCACAACTGTATGCGCATTAGGCGTGTATACAAGTTTAGAGAAAGCTAATTCTGGTGCTGAAAAATGCACTGGCTTGTCTCCTCCGTATAATACGCAAGGAACCTGACCAGCATTACGTAAGGCTTTTGTTGATTTTTTGCCTACGCTTTCTCTTTGAGATCCGTTGATTGTAATTGATTTCATAATCGTTTATATAAATAATTTAATTAATATTCTATTTTGAGTGATTTACATCACAAATTTTGAACTAATAGATTGATTGTTATGTACTTTATCCATAACCTGTGCAAATAAATCAGCACAACTTAAAACTTTAATTTTATCACTTAAAGGTTTAACGGATATCGTGTCGGTAACTATTAGTTCTTCTAATTTTGAATTGTTTATGTTATCATAAGCGTTACCAGATAATATAGGATGCGTACAAATAGCTCTTACGCTAAGTGCTCCACGTTCCATCATTAAATCCGCTGCTTTTGTTAATGTTCCTGCAGTATCAACCATGTCATCTACTAAAACAACATTTTTCCCTTCCACATTACCAATAAGTTCCATGTGAGTAATCACATTGGCTTTAGCACGTTGCTTGTAACAAATTACAACATCGCTTTTTAATGCTTTAGAGTATGCATAAGCCCTTTTAGAACCTCCCATATCTGGAGAAGCAATGGTTAAATTATCCAAATTTAAGCTTCTTAAATACGGCAAAAAGATTGTTGATGCATATAAATGATCTACAGGTCTTTCAAAAAATCCTTGTATTTGGTCTGCGTGCAAATCCATCGTAATAATACGGGTAGCACCAGCAGTCTCTAACATTTTTGCTACTAATTTTGCCGCTATTGGCACACGCGGTTTATCTTTTCTATCTTGTCTTGCCCATCCAAAATAAGGTATAACAGCCGTAACATGTCTAGCCGAAGCACGTTTTGCGGCATCAATCATTAACAACATTTCCATTAAATTTTCTGCACCAGGATTGGTAGAACCAATAATGAAAATTCGGGTCCCTCTTATAGATTCTTCATAAGAAGGTTGAAATTCACCATCACTATATGTTGAAGTAATTACATTCCCTAAATCTGCACCATATGCTTTGGCTATTTTTTCACCTAAAGCTTTACTTTGTGTACATGCAAAAATTTTGGCTTCCGTTATAACAATTGGCATAGTTAACTTGTTGTTTTTGAGTGCGCAAACACTTCGTGATTTTTAACGAGGTGCAAATTTATACATTTATTTTAACCTAAAAAGTATATTGGCTAGTATTTTTATGCGTAATATCGAAAAAAACTATATTTTTGCTATCTATTACAAGCTCAAGTGGCGGAATTGGTAGACGCGCTGGATTCAAAATCCAGTAACTTCGGTTGTGTGGGTTCGATTCCCACCTTGAGTACAATTTATCCCCAAGAATAATTTATTATTTTTGGGGATAATTTTTTTATCTTGTCATTCAAATATTTAACCAATGAAAAAAAATATTTTAGTACTATTGATTTTATTAACCCCTGTAAATATTGTTTTATCTCAAACTGATAATAGAATGGACTGGTTAAATGTTAGTGAAAAATCAGTTTATAGTTTTTTAAGAAAATTTTCATCAAATCAGATTGTAAAAAAAAATCTTAAACAGGGTTTTACTGTATATAGTGTTAGCTATAGGGATATTGATAATACTGATTGTGAACAAATGGAAAGTGTTATGTTCGATAGTGGTATTCCAATTAACTTTAGTACGATGGGTTTTTTTGGTGATTATAAAAATAAATATGGTAATTATGAAGATTTAGAACAATATAAAAAAATTTTTAATAATCTCAGAAAATCAAGTTTGGATGAGGTTAAGGAACATGGAGGACAGGTGATTAAAGACGAAAATTGGGAATTTAACTCAAAAATAAATTATTCAATTCTTTCGGAAGAAAATCAACTTAGTTTAAATATTCAGGATAATGGAATGTTGGTTTTCATGGTCGGAAATATTTACCATAGACCTGTTTCAGATGTGATAGAGGAAATAAATAATGGTAGAATTGATGTTTCTAAACTTAACTTTTATGATATAAATTATTTGATTGATTTATTTATCGATCAATTTACATATTCTTATACCCAGTACTATAAAAAAAATAACCTCTCTATCTTGAACCATGAAAAGTTTATTAGGTTTTTAGATGGAATTAATAATTCTAAAAGAAATGTAAATTTTGATTTGAATGAAGAGGGCGTATTAGGTATCTCAAATTCTATGTATGATGATTCAACTATCTCACTTTCTATTAACCCTAGTCTTTGGAAAACATCAAGTGATTCAAAAAAACTGTACGTTTTATTCCATGAATTGGGTCATGATATCTTAAATTTCCGACATGGTGAAGGAGGTAAGATGATGTTTACTATTTCTGATTCTGATTATAGTTTTGAAGAATTTTATGATGACAGGGATTATATGTTTGAAAGTTTTTTTGAAAGTTTTTTCAACTAATTTACAAATACAAAATTCCGATATATAAAATTATGATTTAGAATTTCTAATATTTTTAATTAAACAGATACATAACAACCTCTGCGTAAAGTGTATCACATAGATTAGATAGGGCGGACAATGTAAGACTAAAGGGTTACAATACACTCATTAGTTTGTGATTTTTATAGTTTTCTGTAAACTCTCTAAGCTTTTCAAAGTCTTTTAAGAAAAAGTTCGATAATTGGAGTACGTTGTGTACTTTAATAAGCCGTAATTTACTTATAAACAGTATTTTACGGTTTTCTTGTTTTTAAATATGACAACCATTTGACAACCATTTACGATTTTAGTTGTATTCAAAGGATTGGTTTTTAATACTGATATTTAGGAAATCATTAAAAAAGTCTATATTTAAAATCTAATATTATCCTTATGAAAGCAACCTATTTACTATTACTGATTGGGTTTATAACCTTGCCTATTAATTCTCAAACTGCTGAAGAATATTGGAAAAATGGTTATGCTAAAGCTGAAAATGGTGACTTTTATGGTGCTATTGCTGACTATACTAAAGTTATTGAGTTAAGACCTGATTATGTAAATGCTTATATTAATAGGGGTTATGCTAAACAAGGTTTAAAAGATTATTATGGTGCTATTGCTGACTTTACTAAAGTTATTGAGTTAAGACCTGATTATGCAAATGCTTATATTAATAGGGGTGCTGCTAAAGGTTCTTTAGGGGATAATAATGGTGCTATTGCTGACTTTACTAAAGTTATTGAGTTAAGTCCTGATTATGCTGATGCTTATTATAATAGGGGTAATGCTAAAGATAATTTAAAAAATTACTATGGTGCTATTGCTGACTATACTAAAGCTATTGAGTTAAGACCTGATTATGCAAAAGCTTATTATAATAGGGGTTATGCTAAACAAGGTTTAAAAGATTATTATGGTGCTATTGCTGACTTTACTAAAGTTATTGAGTTAAATCCTGATGATGCTGATGCTTATTATAATAGGGGTGTTGCTAAAGGTTCTTTAGGGGATAAAAATGGTGCTATTGCTGACTATACTAAAGCTATTGAGTTAAATCCTGATTATGCTTCTGCTTATTATAATAGGGGTGTTGTTAAAAGTTCTTTAGGGGATAAAAATGGTTCTATTGCTGACTATACTAAAGCTATTGAGTTAAGACCTGATGATGCTTCTGCTTATTATAATAGGGGTGTTGCTAAATATTATTTAGGGGATTTAAATGGTGCTTGTCAAGATGGAAGAAAAGCTCAACAATTAGGTCGTGATGCAACTGAACTAATCAATCTTGCTTGTAATTAAATACTATTATTAATACTTAATCAATTAAAAAGCCCTACTTATCTGTAAGGCTTGTGAGTGTTGTTTTTACTGAAACTATTCCTTTAGACAACTTAATGCTGAATCTACAAGTTCCTTTTTATGATTCTTTAAAGAAGATAATTCATTAGAATGCCCTATTTTCAATAGTTTTGAGAGTAGGGTTTTTAATTTTCCCCCTAATATTCCCCTAAAAAATCAAAATTCTAACCTATTTGAATACTTGTCGAGTAGATGCCCAGTTTTAAAACTTCTTATTTCGGTTATGGTGTTATGCTCTGAATTATAAACCACCTCAATAAAAAACTTGTCTATGGCGAAACAGTTAATGGGCATCCCTGAATTTATTTTAGAAATCTATTGTTAATGTAACTGATAAATTATTTTAGTTACGAAAAGTTATTTGACCTTTCTCTAATACTTAAAATTCTTTCTTTTCTATGTACATGTAGGTGATTATATATGGTATTTCAACATTAATATAGTTAAGAAGAATATAACCGTAATAGACAACTTATTTTTACTATATTTTCCGATAGTTTTAATTGTTAGATTCCTTCAGAGCGTACGAATGACTATCCTGTGGGTTGGTTAATAGGAAGTTTTTACCTCTGGAGAATCTATTTATAAAAAGTGTGAGGAATTTATCTTTATTTAAATTGCTGAATACTTGTCAAGACTACTACCGTATTTAAAACTCCTTACTATTATTGTGTTATGTTCTGCATTATAAACAACCTCTAACAAATAAGTTAAGATTTACAGTTAGACAGCTAAGAACAGTTTTAAAACTCCCTCCAGATATGCTTCTTGCTATTAACTACCAACCACGGAAGAATCCACATACCCAAAAGAAGTTCAGTTTTAAACTTTGTAGCAAGGTAGTCAATTAANNTATGACCATATTTAAAACTTCTTACTTCTGTTATGGTTTTAAACACCACTCATCTATACAAATACGTGCTTGAACGACACTTATGAGTTAATGGTGGAAAAATTGAAGCCTTAAAGATATACAAATGTTATATTAAAACAACTTTGTTTAATAAACAGTTGATTAATAGCAATAAAAAAAGGGTGAATTATCTTGGTTGGTTTTCACTCTTTCTTTTTATGCCTAATATATAAATCATAGAATACTTATCAAGGCTAAATCCAGATTTAAAACTTCTAATTTCGCTAGCGGTGTTGTGCTTAGCATCAGAAACCACTTCAACAAAAAACTTGTCTCTAGCGCAACAACTACAACGCTGCCCATAACCAATATGGTTATCTAAAAAGTGCCGTATTGGTTATGGCTTCCATGCCGTGCGTTCATTTAGTTCTAATTAGTTAAACCAGTATATAGTAATTTAGTAATATTCTATTTCTCTTTCTAAGATATATTGTGGTTTATCATTTTTAAAGTCTATACGTTTTATCCAATTATTTTTAGTGTCCAGTTCATATTTATAAGTGTATTCACAATCTACAATCCAATCAGATTTATGTCTATTCCTCTCAATTTCATTTCCTTTATCATCATATTTAAATGTGTATCTATACTCTAAACTCCCATCCGATTTATAATAGTCCCACAGAATTTGATTCCCTTTATCAGCATATACATAACTAGATTTATAATCTAAACTCCCATCAGATTCATATCTATTCCTCTCAATTTCATTCCCTTTATCATCATATACATAACTAAATTTATAATCTAGACTCCCATCCGATTTATATCTATTCCTCTCAATTTCGTTCCCTTTATCATCATATTTAAATGAAAAATAATACGTTAAACTACGATCTGATAAATATAAGTTCATCTCAATATTATTGCCTTTACCATCATATTTAAATGTAGTTTTAGAAGATAAACTTCCATCTGATCCATAATCGTCCTGCTCAATTCTATTTCCTTTATCATCATATTTCTTATAAATTTGTGACTTTCTAGCTCCTTTGCTAATCTCACCCAATTTATCAACCGCAACAAAAGAAAATTCTCTTACAGATTTTACATTTCCTTTTAGATTATCTTCTTCCAAGCTATTCTTTTTTTTATCAGTTGAGCAACTCAATACAAATGCAAATAACACTAAGGCTAATAAAGTTTTAGGTTTCATAATGGACACTATTAATCAGAAATTAAAGGTAATTAACTCCTTATGATTATTAGATGATGAATGTCATTTAAATCAACAAGAAATAATATAAGTTAGTATGTTTCGGGATGCCGTATTGAAACTATTTAAAACTTTGCAGAATACTTATCAAGGCTATGGCTAGGTTTAAAAGGTCTTACTTCTGTTATGGTTTTAAATACCACTCATCTACACATATTGGTATTTCAACTATACCTATTGGTTAATGACAGAAAAATTAAACCTTATAGGGATTTAATAAATAAATTTAAACATTCTCTCACAAGAAGACTTTTTAGTACAATTAAAGAAAGGGTGAAGTATCATGGTTGATGTTCGCTCTTTTCTTTTTACAAAATATTCAGACGAAGCGTACTTGTCATGACTATACCATATTTAAAACTTCTTCCTCGACAAATATCAATCATAGAAATCATAAAAAAAAGAGGCTCCCTCTCACAAGTAACCTCTCTTTCTTACAATATAATTAACTAACCAACACAAAAGTAATAGAAAAGTATTACAAAAAAACAACTTCTAGAAATATTTTCATAAACATCAAAAAATGATTATTAATAGGTTCTGCACGTTTGATGAAAAGTAAGTATAGCTCTTTTTTAGAACTTAAATCATTAAAAAAATTCAACTATAACGTTTATATAATGCTAGTTGTGTCTATAAAAAGGTAGCAAAGTAAAACTATAAAATAATAAAGTGACGCATGGTGTAAGGTTCAGGATTTAAAGATTTTTAGTCAGCAAAAAGGATAATTGCCAGAGTATAGATGATAAAAAAACCAATTATTGTTGAATGGCTTTTAAATGAGCATATACTGGATTTCCTTGTATTTTCATCTCTACTTTTCTTTCAAAAATCTTAATACCTTTTACTTCATTAAGTTTTCCGTCTGGAGCGAAAGCTTTTACACCATAAAATTCTCCATTTTCATTTATAGCTTTAACATGAATAATATTACCTGAACGGCTAATGCCTTTTACATCTAGTTTTACATTATCTTCAGTTAATGCTTTAATATCGTAAATAGTACCGTTTCTACCTATGGCTTTTACGGGTGCATATTCGTCTGTACTTTGCATTATTTTAACTGGTAATTCCGCCCCCTCTACAAATGCCTTAATATTCATAAAACTATGTTGTTTAGAGTCTTGTGTAGCTTTTACATCAAATGTATTGCCTTCAGCATCAAAAGCTTTTACATCTAGGTTTTTACCATCAGCAGTTACCGCCTTAATATTCCAGATAATTCTTTCAAAATCATTTTCATATATTCCTTTCTCTTTATTTTTTTTGGGCATTATAAAGTCATCCTCATTATCAGATGGATGCATCGCTTTAACATGTGCATGGACATTTAGGCCTTTTAATGACATCTCCCTGTCCTTCGTATTAATTTTTATTCCTTTAATATCATTAAGTTTTCCGGTAGGTGAAATAGCTTTTACACCATAGAACTTCCCCTTTTTGGTAATGACTTTCATAATAACAATATTATCAAATCTAGTCACTCCTATTACCTGCAGTTTTTCGCCTTCTGCTGTTACTGCTTTAATTTTGTACGCATTACCTTCATTACTAATAGCTACAACAGGAGTAAATTGATTTTTACTCACCAATATCTTAACGGGTAATTTCTCACCGTCCATAATAGCTTTTACATCTAATAAGTTATCTTGATCGGAGTTTTGAATGGCCTTTACGTCGAAGGGTTTTCCCGAATTATCAAAGCCTTTAATATCTATGCTTTGTCCATCTGGAAGGATGGCTTTAACATTCCAAAAAATATCCTCAACTTTTATAATTTCATCTGTTTCAGTTTTACTTGTTTTATCTTTTGAAGGACTATTATTACAGGCAGTGAATAAAAATAAAAATCCAAGAATAAATAAATTATAACAGATCGTTCTAATAAATAATTGGTTCGAATTTTTCATAATAAAAATTTTACATTTGAACTATAAAGTTAAAAGAAGATGATATAATTTTTCATGATATTCGTCATATAAAAATAAGAAACTGAAGTTGTTAAATTTTGGTCTGTAATTGTCCAGGCACTACAAGATTTAAAACCACTTACTTCGGTTATGGTGTTGTGTTCTGCATCACAAACAACATCTCCGTAATTTTAACTTAGTACTCGACAAAAAAATAACCCATTAAAACGCACTAAAACACGTTTGGAGATGTGGACTAAAACAGCCTACAAATGTGCCACTTTATTAAAGATGAAAAATCAAACAGAAGCACACAAAAGCATAATTATTTAAACCAACCAAACCAAATATGAAACTATGCAAATAAAAATTGTGTGCCTCTATTCGTAAGACCAAAATAGAAAACAACACCATTTTAGTAAATGATAAATATCAGTCTGAATAATAATGAATAAACCATACCAAAGGCAGCAACGAGAACCCCCAAAAGCCACTAAAATACTTTTTAAATGTAAAACAACGGCCTACTAAACACCTTGAGAAGATATAAGAAGGCTTATCTTAAATATAAATGTTTAGATAGTAAATGATTGTAACTACCAAATAAAGTTTCAAATACGATGTGTTCTTACTCCTATTAAATGTTTTGAAGGTTATGATATCATGATTACTTATTGATGGAACACTCTATTTCTTGAGAAAAAATAATGAAGAATTACCATTCTGTTTCTTGTTCTCTATCCGTTAAAAAATTAAACAAACTTTTATTTAATCCATTAAACAAACCTTCTATTTGAGATGGAACTTTTTCGTAATCTTTTTCTAAATTTCCTTCTTTTGTGTGGAACTCACTTTCTTTTAATTCTATCTTTTTATCTTTTTCGTTTCCAGGTATTGCATAAGAAAGCTTCTTTATCTTAAACTTATATTCGTCATCAACAAATTTGATTTCAATCTTGTAGGTTGAATCAAAACAACTGTAATCTGACTTAGAACCAAAACAAATAGCATTATTTGTAAAACCCTTAAAAACTATTTTTTTATTTTTTTTTCCTTTATCAGCTTGGTCTTCTTGATCTGAGGTTTTCTTTTCCTTTGTTATTACATCTAAAGTACCATACTTTTCTTCAATCCATTCTTTACTTTTATTAAATAAAGCTTCTTTATCCATTCCTGTAATATTAACAGTTATTTGATCCGAACTTAATCCTTCAGAAGTGAAAGAAACCTTTTCAACATCATTGTTATTATTTTGAGCGTAGGTAATTGCTGTAATTAAAATTGTAAAGATTAGGGTTGTAGTCTTCATGGTTAATTTTGTTTTAAGAAAAAAAGTTTTTATTCTAGTTAAAAGTTAATAAACAATTTTAAATTTAATTTTGTTAATTGAAAAAACAAACACATATTTTTAGTTGCATTTTCTTATACGTCAAATGGTTTAATAAACATCTTCTACAGTTTTTTACTGCATTTTTATTTTATAAACCTAATGTTTTTATTCCTTTTAAGCAACTTAATCTACTCGTTTTCAATCAGCATTTCTTTATCTAAAACCGTTCTAAAACCAACATGCTCCGCTGATGAATCCGTACTTGTCCCCATTCTAGAAGATATTCTATAACTAGCACAATACGAATCACTGCACAAAAACGAGCCGCCCTTGATTACTTTTTCTTGCAAATAAGGCTGACTAGGATTGTACGCTTTATCTGCGCCTTGAGGATTAATAACCTCAACTTTTTTTGCTGTTAATTCCTCGTAATACTTAATGTTATACCAATCAGAAACAAACTCCCAAACATTACCTGCCATATCATACAGCCCAAAACCATTTGGTGGATAGGTTTTTACTGGAGCCGTTCTCTCAAAACCATCTTCTAAAGTATTATTTACAGGAAACTCACCTTCCCAACTATTTACCATTTTTGAGAGCAGAGATCTATCATTACCCCACAAATAAGTCGTACCCGTTTTATTTCCTCTAGCTGCGTATTCCCATTCTGCTTCAGTTGGTAAACGTCTTCCTGCCCATTTGCAATACGCTAAAGCATCTTCATAACTTATGTGTACAACAGGGTGATTATCTTTGCCTTCAATACTGCTATCAGGTCCACTTGGGTGCCTCCAGTTAACACCAATTTCCCATCGCCACCATTGTGAAAAATCATATAAATTAGGCACCGAAGATTTTGTTTTCTTAAACAATAGTGACCCTGGTTGTAAAATACTATCATGTGGCTTAGGTGTCCCTTCTGGCAATTGTTTTTTCATGGCCTCCCAATCAATTTCACGTTCTGCAATAGTGATATAGCCTGTTTCTTTTACAAAATTTTTAAACGCAGCATTAGTCACCTCTGTTATATCCATAAAAAACCCATCAACCGTAACCGGGTGCTGTGGTTTTTCATGACTCATAGCCATTTTATCTTGTTGAACAGCGCCTTGTAAAAATGAACCTGCTGGAATCCAGAGCATACCTTCTGGTAGATTTGTAGAAAGACTATCCGCTACTTTTTTATAGATGTTTTCATCTGGTTTTTTATCTTCAATTAAAGCTTCGGCTTTATTTTCTTTACATGCTATTATTACTAAGTAGCATAACGCCATTAGAATTAAGTGCTTTATTTTATTCATATTACTATCATAAAATTATTTCTGTAAATGTATTTATTAATTACTTTAAAACCCACTTATCGTATTTAAAGTGTTTTTTTAACACAAGTTATTTCCTTTACTTTCTATCGGTTTTAATTACATTTGCATAACATTAATACTCGCGTTTATGATATATTCTATGACAGGTTACGGAAAATCTGTTTTGCAATTACCAACAAAAAAAGTAACCATAGAGCTTAAATCTTTAAACAGTAAAAATTTAGATTTAAATGCTAGAATGCCCTCTATTTATAGAGAAAAAGAATTAGCTATAAGAAAAATTTTAGCAGATAAATTGGTTCGTGGAAAAGTAGATTTTTCAATTTATGTAGAAGCTACTGCAGAAGATACCTCTACGCAAATAAACACGCCTGTTGTTAAGCAATATATCGAGCAATTAAAAAATGTAGTAGATGGTGACGAAATAGATATGCTAAAAATGGCTGTTCGTTTTCCAGATGCACTTAATACGGTTCGAGAAGAAATTAATGAAAATGAATGGAAATCTATTGAAGCTGAAATACACCATGCTATTGAGGATTTGAATAATTATAGATTAAACGAAGGGAAAGTTCTTGAAATTGACTTTAATAACCGCATTGTTACCATAAATGAATTACTTGATAAGGTTATTGCCATGGATCCTGAACGTGTTGAGGGTGTGCGAGAACGTTTATTAAAAGGTGTTGAAGAATTAAGAGAAAAATACGACGAAAATAGGTTTGAGCAAGAACTGGTATATTATATTGAAAAATTTGATATTACTGAAGAAAAAGTACGCTTAAAAAACCATCTCAATTATTTTACAGAATCTATAAATTCAAAAGATTCTAACGGAAAAAAACTAGGGTTTATTAGTCAGGAAATGGGCAGAGAGATAAACACTATTGGTTCTAAAAGTAACTACGCACCCATGCAACAATTGGTTGTTGAAATGAAAGATGAACTGGAAAAAATTAAAGAACAGTTATTGAATGTGTTGTAGTTCAGTTTACAGTCACAGTCGCAGTATTCAGTCAAAAAAAGTAAGTATTTGTGTTAGAAGAAAAAAGCAAGAATAAACAAGGTAAACTCATCGTGTTTTCAGCTCCATCAGGTTCAGGAAAAACAACTATAGTTAGGCATTTATTAGGCGTTGATAATTTAAACTTAGAATTTTCAATATCTGCAACTTCGAGAGAAAAACGTGGGGAAGAAGCGCACGGTAAAGACTATTATTTTCTTTCTGCAAAAGAATTTAAAAACAAAATTAAGAGTGATGCTTTTTTAGAGTGGGAAGAAGTCTATCGAGATAATTTTTACGGCACATTAAAAACCGAAGTGGAGCGTATTTGGGCGCTAGGTAAAAATGTAATTTTTGATATTGATGTTTCTGGCGGACTGCGTATAAAACGAAAATATCCTGAGCAAACCTTAGCTGTTTTTGTAAAACCACCAAGTATTGACGCATTGAAAATACGATTGAAAAAGCGCAAAACTGAGAGTGAAGACAAAATAAATATGCGTGTTGCCAAAGCTTCGGCAGAATTAGCAACAGCGCCTTTATTCGATACTATAATTGTTAATGATAATTTGGACGAAGCGCTTATAGAAGCTGAAAAAAAAGTTGGTGATTTCATAAATTCTTAAACATGAAACATGCAGTACTAAAACACTTTACTTTAAACTCATTTTATAAATGTTGCATTGCCTGCTCCCACAATTTCGGAGTAACCTTTTAAAAACAATAAATTTGAACACATGAAAATCGGGTTATATTTTGGTTCTTTCAACCCCATACACATCGGTCATTTAGTTATTGCTAATCATTTGGCAGAGTACAGCGATTTAGATCAAATTTGGTTTGTAGTAACGCCACATAATCCATTTAAAAAGAAAAGTAGTTTATTAGATGATTTCCAGCGTTTAGAAATGGTTTATCGCGCAACACAAGATTATACCAAACTTAAACCTAGCGATATTGAGTTTAACTTACCGCAACCAAATTACACCATAAATACACTGGTCCATTTACAAGAAAAACATCCTGATTATACCTTTTCTTTAATTATGGGTGAAGACAACTTAAAAAGTTTTCATAAATGGA